>CEPJ01143310.1_pt1 | contig 13378 bp, 11 predicted proteins | sample 530561 | NCBI WGS metagenome assembly CEPJ01 (sample SAMEA2620404, study PRJEB7988) | marine metagenome | biome: marine biome (ENVO:00000447); feature: surface water layer (ENVO:00002042); material: "saline water (ENVO:00002010), including plankton (ENVO:xxxxxxxx)" | depth 5 m
AGAAATGGTAAAAATATAAAAATTGAACTCGAGTAATGAAATAAAATTGCAAATAAGTTTAATAAATAATATTTGTAAAATCGATTTTTATTTAGAGCATTAAATCCAACCATTAAAAAAGCTATTGCGATTGATTGTCTTATTGTTCCAATTCCTATTACTGTTATCAAATATGGGAAACTGACTAAAATCGCTAAAAAAGGCCTTTTTAAACTTGAACAAAAATTGAGAATTGGAATTATAAATAATAAGGAAAAAAAATAGTTTGAAATATATAAATTTCCTCCTAATTTATTAATAATTAAATTTATTGAGGAAAAACCTATTTCTTTAAAATTTAAGTATTCATAAGTACTGGAAATTTTGAATTTATTACATAAATCAATATCTCCTGTATTTGTGGCGCAATTACTTAAATTAAAAATGTCTTTGTATGCTACCCAGTCACAACCTATTTCTTTCTTTAATCCAATAAAAACTGAAAAAAGTAAAATCAGAAATATATAAGATTTAAGATCTAAGGGTTTAGGATTATGTATCTCTTCATAGGCTAGATAGGAGAGAATTGAAAAAATAAGAAAATATATAATCACTTTATGAGCTATTTAGCAATTGATTGTAGATCTCTAATATTTCATTATTTATAATAGATAATTCAAATTTATCTTTTACTCTTTCTCTAGCTTTTAAGCCATATTGAATACCTAACTTGGGATTTTGAATAAGTTTTTTAATAGATTCTTTAAGTAAAAATTTGTTTTTTGATGGGATTAGAATACCGCTTTTATTATTTTCAATTATTTCTTTACATCCTGGGACATCCGAAGTAATTATTGGAAGGCACATAGAAGCTGCTTCGATAAGAGATTTTGATAAGCCTTCTCTCCAAGAAGGAAGAACAACTATATCTGTCTTTAAATATATTGTTTTCATATCTTCAATTTTTCCGCAGAAATTAATATTTTTGTTTGACCTAAGATCATCAATTTCTTTTATTGTAAGGGTACTTCTGTTTTCCTTATCAATCTCGCCTGCAACATTTAATTTAAAAATAAATCCTTCTTCCCACAATTCAAAACAAGCTGCAAATAATTCAATAAAACCTTTTTCCCTAATAATCCTTGAAGGAAAAAGAACTTGAATTGGATCGAAGTATTTTTCCTTGATTTTATCATTATTGAATTTTTGCATATTAACTCCTGAACCTTGAATTACACATTGAGTTTCTTTTTTACAAATTCTTTTTTTTAAAAATATTTTTACATCTTCTTTATTATGAAAAATAAGTTTTGAATTTCTTGAAAACGAAAATCTATAAATTGGGATTAGTAAATAGGATAAAATTCTTATTGCTTTACTGAAACCAAAAAAAGATGGTCCTATTCCAGTAATATGTGAGATTATTATTTTCTGTCCAGTTATTCTTCCTGCTAGACCTCCGTACAAAGAGGGTTTGATAGTAAAATTATGAATTAATTTAGGGTTAATTTTTTTATAAAGAAAAATAAGCTGCCATATAGATCTTATTTCTAAAAAAGGATTTATTGAGCCTCTGCTTAAATTCCAAACTTTAACTTCATCTACATAATCTTCAACTAAGTTCTTATAGGCATCTGATGGAGCAATAACAATAATCTTATGACCGGAAGCTTTTAATAGCTTAATAAGATCCAGACGAAAATTATATACATACCAAAAACAATTAGCAACTATTACTATAGGAGAATTTTTATTTAACATTGATTATTCAATAATACTATTCTCAAAAGAGATGCAATACAATGATCTAATTTCATCAATTCTTTCGACATACTCAATAATTTTTTCTTGTTTTTCCAAAAAGAGTTTATGTGAGTATTTATATTCTTTTGATTTATCAAAAATCGAATCTGTAATTAAAATATATGGACCTAAAATTTCCTTTAAGGCGTTTAAAATCTGAAAAAGCTTTTGGTCGTTAATTTTGTGTGCAAAGTTTAATAAACTAACTACGATTTTATTATTATTTCCCTGAATTTTTTCTTTTAATAAACTAAAAAATTGATTTTTATTGCTTGAAAAATAAAATTCAAAGTTTGTTTTTTTTATTGCTTGCAAAAGTCTTTCATCAATATCAAATCCAAATTTATTTGTGCTTTTTAATTTAACTTTATTTAGGATTTCGCCTAGTCCACATCCAATGTCAATATAATAGTCAGGTTTTAGCAAATTAATAATTTCTAGCGTTTTTATTTTATATTCTCTGCAATAGAAAGTGCCACTTAAATGCCAAGGGTCTAAGTTCATGCCATAAAATATAAATTTATATCTTAATCTTTGGATTATACAAAAAAGTTTATTAAAGTAATTCTTAATTTTAAATTTCATTTAATTTTTTTTAAGTTTCTATAAAATCTTATTAAGAATTCAATAATCTTATTTTCTAATCTAAATAATAAATTATTTTTTTCAAACTTTAAAGCATCTAATGGGGAAATAAAAAGATGATTATTTTTCTCTATGAAATTTATTAAATATCTTAATTCTTCATTATTTAAGTAATTTATATGGATGCATAATTGTGATATTAATGGTAAAAAAGTTGGCAAAGGCATTGCCGATAATTGAGGAATTAGCTTTATACCTTTTAATTCATAGGGGTATCTTGCGAAGCCATCGGTAATTAATTTAAAGTCTAGTTTTTTTAATACTTTCAATGTTGTTTCGTCGAAACTATGATGAGGCGCCATAAATATTGGTTGCCAAAGTTTATTTTCAATGAGTATTTTTTTACCCTTATTTATTCTTTCATACTGGGTGCGATAATCTAGGCCTGCAAATTCTGATTTTTTTTCTTTTCCAAATAGGCCTTTATTTCTGGAATCTGTTATGTGAGTGTAACCATGTTGAGCAATTAAATCTCCCTCTAATTTCATTTTCTGAAGATCAAGAAAATAATTCTCATATTCTGGAAATTTTGAGATTTCTTTGTCTTCACATTTTGGAACTACTCCAAGTATCGACTTTATTTTATATTTATTAATTATTGATTTTAATTTATTAAATCTTACCCAATTCATATTTGGATTTATGTCATCAAATCTAATAATGTAATATGCCATGAAATTATCTTATTATTTTACATTTTTTTTAAATATATCTTGTAAGTAAGATTATATCTTTTTAACATTTTCTCTTGAGAATATTTTAATGAAATTATATCTCTGGCTAAGTGTGACTTTTCTTTTAATGATGATTTATTCTTGATAATATGTAGAAGCTTTTCTGCAAGTGCCCTTGAGGATTTATTTTTAACCACCCAACCTGATTGACCAATAGTATTACTTAATGAGCCAACATTTGTAGCTAAAGTTGGAATGCCTGTAGCCATTGACTCCATAAGAACTAGTGATGCATTTTCTGATAGTGAGGAGATTATATTTATATCAAAAGCATTTATAAGTTTTTGTGGGAATTTTGTTTCTCCATAAAGTATTATGTTTTTTTCCAAATTATTTTTTATTATTTGATTTGTTAATGATTTATTTTTTTTATTAACATTACTTCCGATCATTAAACATTTGAAATTTTCATTTTCTTTTTTTACTAGATTTAAACACTTTATAAGTATTTTATGTCCTTTTATGGGATGAAATCTTGCAATATGTCCTATCAAAAATGTATCTTTTTTTACGCCAAGTAATTTTCGTATTTTATAATGAATTTTCTCACTAGGAAAGAACTTCTTTGTACTAATTCCATTATTAATAAGAAAACTCTTGCTTTTGCAATATCCTATATCTTCATGGTGTTTAAGAGATTCCTCTGAGCAATAAATAATTTTGTCAGGAACAAAATTACTTATTATCGATAAAAAATTAACCTGGATATTTCTTAAGTCGGAATTATCAGATTTGATATAGTCGTGATGAACACTCCATAATATTGTTTTTGTGAAAGTTATTTTTCCTAAAATGCCACCTATTACATCAGAATGGTATAAAAAAGAATGAATTATTTTGGGCTTTTTCTTTAAAATAAATCCATAAATTTTTAAAATCTTTATAAAATCAAATATATTTTTATTTAGGTTAAGGTAAGTTATTTTAACCCCTTCATTTTCAAATAATTTACTAAAGTGTCCTCTCCCTCTAAGGCAAATAATTTCTTTTTTATAAAAATTTAAATTTTTTATTATTTCGAACATTATTTTTTCAGCGCCGCCTAAATCTAAAGAATTACAAATAAATAAAATATCTAATTCCTCTTCTAGTTTGCGCATTTTATTCAAAAAATTTTTTGACTATCTTTCATTTATATGAATTGTTTTTTTATTTATTATTAAGACCTTATCACATAAATTTAATATCTTCTCCTTGTGGGAAATAATAATTATTATTATCGAACCACTCATTTTTTTTAAGGATTCAATGAATATGTTTTCTGAATTTTTATCTAAAGCGCTTGTAGGTTCATCCATTATTAGTATTTTTGGGTCTTTGTAAAGAGCTCTTGCTAGAGCTATTCTTTGTCTTTGCCCTCCTGAAAATCTTGCTCCCCTATCTAAAATTATTTCATCAATACCTTTATCAAGATTCTTTACAAACTCAAAAGCATTTGCCTTAATTAGGCATTCTTTGACTTTTCTAAGATTAATATTTTTTTCTCCTAGGGCTACATTTGCAGCGATAGTATCATTAATTAGATAAGAATCCTGGAAGACAATTCCTAGATTAGATCTCCAATTTTTTAAATCTAAATTATTGAGATTATGATTAGATATTAATATATTGCCTTTTGTGGGTTTTATTAAGCATGTTATTAAATCTATTAATGTTGTTTTCCCAGAGCCTGACCTTCCACTTATGCCTATAAATTCATTTTCTCTTATTGTAAAATTAATATTTTTAATGACCCAATCTTCTGAATTGGGGTATTTATACCAAACAGACTTGAAAGTAATATTAGGCTTAAATAAATGAAGTGTAAATTTTTTATTTTTATTATCTAATTTATATCTTTCAGCCCATTTCTTATCTTCTTTATATTTTTTTGGCCAAGAAATTAATGATGTAGCATCTAATAATCTACTTTGAGTATTATAAATTCTTGGAGCAAGCCTTATGAATAAAGATAAAGAAAGAATAATGTCATTATCGAACTTTCTATTAAAAAGAATATAAGATATTGTAATAAATATGAATATAGCGGTTAAAAATTCAGTAACTTGCTTGGATTTATAACTAGCGGTCATAGATTTTTTATAGGCATTAGCAAATTCTGTGAATACTTCGTTTGAGTCTTCTATAGCTATATTTTCTTTGCCGTTTGATCTTATGTATTTGAGGTTGTTAAAAATTGCAGAAGATGATTTGCCTATATTTGATGTGATTAAGGAAAGATTTTTACCAAGAAGACTAGCTTTTATTGAATAATGTTTATAAATTCTAAAAGCAATAAAAGCGTAAAAAATTAATATAATGAGAGTATTCTTAACAAGAAATAAGCAAATTAAAAAATAAGTAATACTTATAAAAAAGAAAATAATTGCAGAAAGAAAATACATAAAACCAGTTGATATCTGCTCTCCTTCAGCAATTATCTTTTTTGATATTTCACCCTGATCAATATTTATGAAATATGGCCAATCCAATTCAAGTGTTCTTTCGGTGATGTCTCTTCTTATAAGTCTTTCTAATTTAGACTTACAAACTACTAAATATTTATTGGATATAAAAAAAATTATAGATGATAGTATGGAAAATGTTAGAAAAATAAAAAGTCCTTTTTGTAGATCGAAATCAATATTTAAATCCTTATTTATTATTTTTAAATATTCTAGATTCCTTATGATTGCGGATAAATAATAAATAGCAATTGTTTCTGTGATAGCTCCAACTATGCCAGTAATAATTGCAATTATTGATTCTTTTTTTGTGTCTTTAAAAAAGTCAAAGTAACTTGAAATTAATTGTGTGATCATTACTTATATAAAAAAAGAATTCCTTTATTAAATTTGTTTGCTAATTTTAATTTTGTCTTCATCTAAAATACATTTTAATCCTGCAAGTAAAATCCAAATTAATAAACTTATTCTTCCATCGTAATAAGTTACATCACTTAAATGACTAACAATAATTATGAGTAAGGATGTTATCCAAGCTTTATTAATGTAGTTATCAGATAATTTATTTTTAATAAATATGATTTTCCATGCTTTAAAAAATAGAAAAGAAACAAAAAAAACAATTATGAAAGCTGCTGGAATTCCATGATTTTGGGCAATTTCCATTGGCATATTATGCGTATGCTGAGCTTTCTCAATTCCTCCTCTCATAATGTAAAGAATTGGAAATGTTGCAGCCCCCCAGCCAAAGATTGGTCTTTCAGAAATTAAATTTATCGCTTTTGCCCATATGTCTATTCTAGAGAATTGTAATTTACTTAAGTAATTAGTTTCTAAAAGTTTCTGAAAAATTGTAGTAGGAAAGAATTCTTGTATGCCTAATTTCGCAAAAAAAGAAATCGTAGTAAATTGAATAATTGTCAAATATAAAAATCCTAAAATTAACAAACCAATAATTACATATTTTGCACTTAACATGTAGAAAGTTGAAATTATAAGTCCAATAAATGAATTTCTAGAATTAGTTGTCAGGATACAATAAATAATGGAGATTACTATTGTGAAAGTAAAGTAAAATTTTAATTTCTTGTATTTATAGGATTTTAGTATTAAAAAACAAAAAGGTAATGAAGCTGATAACCAAATGCCAGCATAATTAGGATTATTAAATAAACCTGCAAGACCTCCTAAATCATCTATTGGTTTAAGATAAAAAACTAATAGACCATTTAGGTACTCAAATGGTCCATAAATCTTTAGCTTTTGGAGAAAAAAACTCAATATTACTGGGAAAATACCTATAAAAAGACATTTTGCGAATTTAATTCTTTGATTTTCTTTTCTCAAATATATCTGAAAAAAATAAAATACTAAAAATAGTGGGATCCAATTAAAAAGGCTAAGCCATACTGATGATGGAATCCATGAATTTTCTTTTAATAATTCATAAACTTCGCTTGTATTATGGTTAATAAAAATAGTTGATGTACTTAAGATTAAAAATAATGTAAATAGTAATAATGAAAAATTCCAAATATCTCTTTTGAAAATAATTTGTTTATTCGTTAAACTTACAATTAATGCAATTAAGTAGAAAACTCCAGCGAAAAAGTTTGTGGAAGCTAAGAATAATGTTCCAATATAAAAACAACTTTGGCCAAATTCTATTGAGTTGAATTTTTCTTTATGGATATTAGTCAAAAAGGTTTTTCAAATTAGATTTATAATAATCGGCTATAAATTAATGCCTTGTATTTAATTATAACTTTTGATTTAAGTTTATTATCTAAAATATTATGTTAGATAAACTTATATAAAGTTATTTTTTACACTTAAATAATTGATAAGCTTAAAATTGCATGAGGTTATATTGAGATATAATTTGTAGAAATATTAATGATATTTAGGATTTTAATAAATTTTAGAAAATATTAATTCCAAAAACTACGAAGATAATATAAAAAATTAATTTTGTTGTTTTACTAAAATTGAAAATAAATAAAAGAGTTTTGACTATTTATAAAAATTAAAGCAAAGCTTAAAGCCACAACTGTTCCAGATATTCTTATGAAAATATTATTTATAATTAAATTATAGTATTTTGTCTTATGAATAAGGCCAAATGCAAAAGTGCAAATTGAGAATATAAATACAAATAGATAATAATTTTCTCTTAATCCTAGGCCAAGTTTATCAATCCTGAAAAGATTCTGATATAAATAATTTGCTTGTTCCCAGCTAGAAGACCTAAAGTAAATCCAAGTTGACATTAAAGATAGCAATGTAATTATCCATGAAATAAATTTGTTATTTAAAATTAATTTAATAATTTTTAAATTAATATTTTTAAAAATTCTATGGATAATAACAAAACAACCATTTAGAAAACCCCACATAACAAATCGCAAAGAAGATCCATGCCATAAACCCATAATGCTCCATGTAATTAATAATGGAATCGCCCCAAAAAAAATTATGGTAATTCTTTTATTTAGAAAATTATACAGATAATCAGAAACCCAACTTGACAGAGATATATGCCATCTTTTCCAAAAATCAGTTGATGATACAGAAGAATATGGAAAAATAAAATTTTCCTTTATATTTAAACCTAGGACTTTTGAAACACCGATAGCCATATGCGAATATGCACTAAAATCAAAATAAATTTGCAATCCAAAACCAAAAGCCATAGTCCATGCATCAAAAAATCCTAAATCTAAAAAGCTAGATTGATAAGCTATATCATTTAAAGTTGCTAATTCATCTGCTAAGCATAGTTTAAGGAAAAGACCAAAACAAATCCTAGTGAATCCATTTTGAAAATCATGAGATGCATTATTTAATTTTGGCTGTAATTTATCATTAAAAAACTCAGATGGCCTTAGTATTGGCCCAGCTACTAATTGAGGGAAATAACTTACATATAGTAAGTAGTCCAAAAAGGTAGGTATTTTTGTTATTTTCTTTTGAAATGAGTCAATACTAAAGGACAAAGTCTGAAAAGTATAAAAACTTATTCCTGCTGGTAATATTATTTGTTCTGCATTGTTTTTTATAAATTTATCTATTCCTAAATTTAATATATTTGGGAATAAATCTTGGTATTTAAATATTATTAGTAATCCAATATTTATAATTAAACTCGATATAAGTAAAAAACTCCTTTCTATTTCAGATATATTCCTATTATTTATTAATTCTTTTGATATTAAATAATCACTTATTGCGCTTATAAACAAAGGTATAATAAACCAAGGGACATCAAAAGAATAAAATATGACTGAGAAAAAAAGTAAATATTTATTCGAGAATTTTTGGTTTAAATTTTTTATTAATGGATAACTAATAAATATTATTGGTAAGAATATTATTAATGAAGTTATTGAATGGAAAAACATTTATCTTTTATTCATTTAGTTTTTGTATTTATAAAGTATTTCTAAGAATTTTGTAGCCATTATTTGATGCCCCTTAGCTGTAAAGTGCATAAAATCAATCTCTTTTTCTTCACTAAATAAAGAAGTGCTGCTTTTAAATCCCCAAAATTGATCAGGAACTAATGTTTCTAGATTATAAAAATCACAAAAATATTCTTTACATAAATTTTCAATATCAGTTTTGAATTTTTTATATTCCTTTCTATCATAAGGTATCTTTTTTTTACTTTCATAGTTTAGAAGAGGCGGAATATAAACTATTGTTCTTTGAGAGTTAATATTTCTGTTTTTTAGGATATTTTTTAAAGCATTTATGTTTGACTTATATGCTGCCGGCCTTAATTTTCTAATTGATTCAGGTTTTATATTAAATATCCAATTTCTAAATTTATATAAATCCAATCGAAAGTATTTATTTAGATTTTCAAGCTTACTAAAGATAAATATTTTCGATTTAATTTTATTATTTGAAATTACAAGATTTCCAAATTTTAATGGTTTATTTTTTTCAGATAAATTGTTGGAAAAACAATTATTTTCGCTATATTCTTTTATTTTGTTCCTAACTGAATAATCTCTCATATCATCAAGAAAAACAGGAATAATGAGTAATTCAATATTAATATTGCAAGCTTTTAATAAAAGATTTATTTTTTCAAATTCAATGATATTCGCATTTGGGAACCAAATACCCTTAATTTTCTTAGGATTACTATTTTTATAAAATTGATTTTTTATTATAGTTACATAATTTATATCATCTATACTAAAATCATTAACCGCACCTGTTTGAGAGTTCCCAAGAAATAAAATATTTCTTTGATTTGCACTGAAATCATCTAATATATCTTTTATGCATAATGAATCATCAGAGCCAGCTTTACATAAAGTTCCATCATTTAAAAATGGTTTTGAGCCCATAAATCCTGGCTCTGTTTTATCTTTATCCATATCAATTCTATAGTTATAACCAACTAAAATACTTAATGTAGAGCAAATAACAATTAAAAAATATAAAAGATTATTATTTAATTTAATTGTTTTATTAATCATTATTTGTTTATTCTATTTATTGATTATCAAAACATTCCTTTAATTTGTAAGCCCAAAGTTCGTGACCTTTGTTACTCAAGTGAACTCCATCAACGTATAGGTTCTCTTGGTATGAGGCTGAAATATAGTCATACAAATTACAAGTTTTTCTAACAGTTTCTACTTCCGAAATTTTTTTAAGAAAATCGTTATAAATTCTAACCTCTTTACGGTTTGATTTGTCTTCAAACCATTTTTTAGGTGGTGTTATTGCTATGTAAATTGGATATCTTGATTTTTTTAATAACTCTTCTAGTTCATTCCAGACAGTTTTTCTTTGTATAGTGCTAATAATTTTTTTATTTGAATTTAATGAATTATCAGTTTGATTTTTTGAATAATTCTTTAGACTAGGTAAGAAGTATTTCTTATTTATAAATCTAATTATTTCATTTAATGCTTTGGGTTCTTTAGGAGGGAAATCCCAGAATGGGGTATCACTAAAAGATTTTAAATTTCTTCCTTCATCTCCAGGCAATATTACTAGTATTAATGAGGAAGGATTTTTTTTTGAATATATATCAAAGTTTGCAATGAATCTTCCCATATTTAAAACACCCCAGGCATTCAAACCATTATTTAAGCAATAAAAATTTTTATCAATTAAATCACAATATTTTGAAGAAAATAAATTAGTATTATCTATATAGGAACCTCCGTAGGTGACACTATCTCCTACAAATACTAAAAAATTTGAATTAACATCTAATTCAGCTTTTGGATTTATTCTAAAACCCTCTGCGTCAGTTGATACTAAGGCATTCTTCCTTCTCAAGATTGATTGATTTGGTTTCAATCTGTAACCAACTAAATTATCAGATTTGTATAAAACAGGATTGCCTAAGCCAAATCTTTTTGCGACAATTTCTGAAAAAAATATTCCTAAAAAAATAGAAAAAATACTTATAGATATATTCCCTATATGTTTCTTATTAATCATATTTAAATAATTTTTAAGGAATATTTTTTATCTATTCTACAATAGGGTCTTTGGATGAATTTGATTTTTATATTAAAAGTTTTATTAAATTATTTTTTTTTATTGCAAAATATAATTTTAATTATATTTTTTTTAAAATTAGTATGAATTATAAAATTTTGCCTTGAGAATAAAAAAATATTTAAGAAAACATATTGAAAATTTATATAAATTGCCATATTTTACAAAGCCTTTGCCCGATTATCCTTTTGGAAATAAAATTAAGGCTAATAAAGATAAATATTTACAGCTTCACAAACAGGCTATTAATAATGAAGATAAAAAAGTAGAAGAATTTGAGGAAAATTGCGGATTCTCAATTGATCAAAATTGGATTAATGATTTAGCTCTTCATACACAGGTAGTAATTAAAAAAGAGGAATTAAATTTTTTTCATGGGAGATTACTTTATTCTTTACTTTCGAAATATATATATGATAAAAAAATAAATTCTTTAGTTCATAAACCCTTAATCATCCTTGAAACTGGTACGGCAAGAGGATTCTCTTCTATTTGTATGGCAAAGGCCTTAGTTGATAATGATTATGACGGGATAGTAACAACAATCGATTCAATTGCTCATGAAAAGGAAATTTATTGGAATTGTATTGATGATCATGATGGACCAAAATCTAGATTGCAACTTTTGAATAAATGGGAGACTGAATTGCAAAGAATTATTTTCATACAAGGATGGACAGATGATGTTATGTCTCGACTTGGAGTTGGAAGAATTAATTTTGCATTTCTTGATGCTCAACATACTAAAGAGGATGTTTTGAAAGAGTTTAAATTTGTATCTAAAAAACAACTTGTGGGAGATATTGTTGTCTTTGATGATGTAACAAAAGACTACTTCCCTGGTGTTTGCGAAGCAGTGGAATTTATTGAGAAAAATTATTCATATACCATTGAAAAGATCAACTTTACCTCAAAGAGAGGTTATGCTATTGCAACTAAGAATCAAGATTAAATTATGTATTGATTTATATTAATTATTTATTGATTAAAAGTCGCATAATTCTAAAAATTGACTTTTAGGAACTAAAGTAATAATGAAAATATATAGTTGCTGAAATATTTATGAGAGTTCTTGTGACAGGCACGGCAGGATTTATAGGTTTTCATTTATGTCTAAGGCTTATAAAAGAAGGTTTTAATGTGATAGGGTTCGATAATATAAATGATTACTATGATAAGGACTTAAAAGAAGCAAGACTAAATGAACTATACATAGCAAAAAAAAAATATAAGGCTGATTTTAAATTCATAAAAGGATCTTTAGAGACCTTTGATCTTTTAGAAAAAATATTTATTGAATATAGACCTAACTGTGTGATTAATCTTGCTGCTCAAGCAGGAGTAAGATACTCCTTAGAAAATCCATTTGCTTACATAGAGTCAAACATTGTCGGATTTGAATATTTAATAGAGCTTTCTAAGAGAAATGAAGTTGAAAACTTTCTTTATGCAAGTAGCAGTTCTGTTTATGGGGGGAATCTAAAGTTGCCATTTAAAGAGGATGACCAAACTGATCATCCTGTAAGTCTTTATGCGGCCACAAAAAGATCAAATGAACTAATAGCACATACATATAGCAATTTATATAATTTACCATCCACTGGTTTAAGGTTTTTTACTGTATATGGTCCTTGGGGAAGACCTGATATGGCATTATTCAAATTTACAAAAGCAATTTTTGAAGATAAACCAATTAATGTTTTTAATAATGGTGAGATGATACGCGACTTTACTTATATAAATGATGTTGTTGAAAGCATAAGGAGATTGATTGATAAGCCTGCCATAGCGAGTAAAGATTTTGATCAAGATTCACCTAAGTCTTCGATAAGCTGGGCCCCTCACAGAATTTTTAATATTGGGAATTCTAAACCAACTCAACTTATGAAATATATTTCTGTGATTGAAAAATGTTTAAATAAAAAAGCAAGAATTAATTTCATGCCTATGCAGATGGGTGATGTTAAGGCTACATATGCTGATACTTCTTCTTTAGAGTCTTGGATAAAATACAAACCAAATACTCCAATAGAAGAAGGGGTTAAAAACTTTGTAGATTGGTATCTTGACTTTTATAAGAGTTAGATCTATAAAATTTTTTTATGAATTATCCAGATTTATATAATTGTAAGATTGCTGTAATTGGATTAGGTTACGTTGGCCTGCCTTTAGCGATGGAATTTGCGGAAAGAAAGATTTGCTGTTTTTCTGGGAACAAGATTTCTCGAAAGGTAGTTGGAT
>CEPJ01018777.1_pt1 | contig 13369 bp, 15 predicted proteins | sample 530561 | NCBI WGS metagenome assembly CEPJ01 (sample SAMEA2620404, study PRJEB7988) | marine metagenome | biome: marine biome (ENVO:00000447); feature: surface water layer (ENVO:00002042); material: "saline water (ENVO:00002010), including plankton (ENVO:xxxxxxxx)" | depth 5 m
TTTTCTGGCTAATTTTTTCAATAGGAATCTTATCTATGTTTGGCGTTTTCTATTTAGCTTCTATTGGAAAGTTTGGAGAAATGCCAGACTTTAGACAACTTGAAAATCCCAAAACAAATTTTGCTTCTGAAATTGTGTCATCTGATAATCAAATTTTAGGCAAGTATTACTTTAATGATAATAGAACTCCGGTAGATTATGATGAAATAAACCCTGAAACTGTTAATGCTTTGATTGCAACTGAAGATGAACGTTTTTACAGTCATCCAGGAATAGATTTAAAAGCAACTATAAGAGCGATTGTTTTTTTAAATACAAGGGGTGGTGCTAGTACAATTTCACAACAATTGGCAAGACAGCTTTTTGTTGGTGTAAGATCAAGAAATATTTTTCAAGCAATTGGGCAAAAAATTAAAGAATGGGTTATTGCTGTTGAGCTGGAAAAACAATACACTAAAGAAGAAATTATTACAATGTATCTAAATATCTATGATTTTGGATATTATGGTGATGGAATAAAATCTGCTTCAAATATTTATTTTTCAAAAGAACCAATTGATCTAAAAGTCGAAGAATCTGCTATGCTTATTGGTATGCTACAAAACTCATCTCTTTATGATCCAATTAGAAGACCTGAAATAACAAAAAAAAGAAGGGACTTAGTGTTAATGCAAATGGAAAAAAATGGGTTTTTAAATTCAAAGCAAAAAGACTCAATTCAAAATATTCCTTTAGAATTAAATTACACTCCGCAATCACATCGACAAGGTTTAGCAACGTATTTTAGGTCTTATTTACGAGGTTTCATGAAAGATTGGACAAATAATAATTTGAAAAATGATGGCACTAAATACAACCTCTATGTTGATGGTTTGAAAATATACACTACCATTAATTCTAAAATGCAAAAGTACGCTGAAGAGGCAGTTGTTGAACATATGAAAAATTTACAAAAAGAATTTTTTATACAAAATGATACCGTTAGTTCTGCCCCTTTTACTGACCTTGAAAAAGATGAAGAAGATTTAATAATGAAAAGAGCTATGAGACGATCAGAAAGATGGAGAAAAGCTAAGCTTTCTGGAAAAACAAATGATGAGATTGAAGAATTGTTTTTTGAGCCAAAAAATATGACTGTTTTTTCTTGGGATGGAGATATTGATACTTTAATGACACCAATTGATTCAATAAGATATTATAAGCATTTTTTGAGGGCTGGAATGATGTCTATGAATCCGAAAAACGGTCATGTGAAAGCATGGGTTGGCGGAATTAATTACAGAAATTTTCAATATGATCATGTTATGCTTAGTAAGAGACAAATTGGATCTACATTTAAACCTTTTTTATATGCAACTGCAATCGATCAATTAAAACTATCGCCATGCGATATGCTACCAGATCTAATTCATTGTATTGAACCCTATAAATACGGAAATCCTGAGCCATGGTGTCCTACTAATTCAAGTGATAAATACGGCGGAGTTAGAACGCTGAGTAATGCATTAGCTAACTCAAAAAATACAATAAGTGCTCAGCTAATTGATAAAGTTGGCCCAAGACCAGTTGCAGATTTAGCTAGAAATTTAGGTGTAAGTTCTAACATTCCAAATGTACCTGCCATTGCACTTGGAACTCCTGATCTAAGCGTTTATGAAATGGTTGGTGCTTATGGTGCTTTTGCTAACAAAGGAATATATGTTAAGCCAATTATGGTAACAAAAATAGAAGATAAAAATGGTACTATTATCTATCAATCAAAGCCAGAAACAAGAGATGTTTTAAGTGAAGAGTCGTCATATGTAACACTTAAACTTTTAGAGGGTGTTACTAAATTTGGTTCCGGAGCCAGACTTCGTCATAATATTCCTGAAGACGAAAGAAATTATGTTTATAATAATGTTGTAACAGGATATCCTTATAAGTTTCAAAACGCAATTGCAGGCAAGACAGGAACTACCCAAAATCAAAGTGATGGTTGGTTTATTGGAATGGTCCCAAATTTAGTTACTGGAGTATGGGTTGGGGGTGAGGATAGGTCTGTACACTTCAAAGATATTGCATTCGGACAAGGTGCTACAATGTCTTTACCAATTTGGGGATTATTCATGAATAAATGCTATAAAGATGAAGAATTATCTATTTCCAAGGAAGATTTTGATGAACCTGAATCTCTCTCAATTGAATTAGATTGTTCAAAAATTTTACCCGATGAATCTGAAAGCGATGAAAGTGATATTAATGATCTTTTAGGAATTGGTTCATGAAAAGGTTACAGTCTTTAGATTTTTTTAGAGGCATTACAATCGCTTCTATGATAATAGTTAATGATCCTGGAAGTTGGTCACATGTTTATGCCCCACTTCTACATGCAGAATGGAACGGAGCTACTCCTACAGATTTAGTTTTTCCATTTTTTTTATTTATTGTTGGAGTTTCTATTTCACTTTCACTTTCAAAAAAAAAAGATAACTCTAACATTTATATCAAAATCATAAAAAGGACGGTAATAATATTTTTATTAGGAATCTTTTTATCTCTTTTCCCAAAGTTTGACTTTGAAAATTTAAGAATTGTTGGCGTGCTACAAAGAATAGCTATTGTATATCTAGTTTGCGCAATTATGTATTTAAAAACCTCGCATTCAACACAGCTTAAAGCTGGTATTGGTATTTTAATTATTTATTGGATTACTATGGCATTTATTCCTTTTAATGGAAATTTAGCTGGAACTCTAGATCCAGGAAATAACTTTGCTGCATGGATTGATAGCTTTATTGTACCTGGCAGATTATACCAAGAAACTTGGGATCCTGAAGGGGTTTATAGTACATTACCAGCAATAGCAACAGGGATTAGTGGAATGCTTTCTGGTAGAATAATTTTAGACCAATCTAATTCTTTAAAAGATAAAATAATTAAGCTTTTCAATTGGGGAACAATTATTTTAGTCATTGGGTCTTTTTGGGATTATATATTTCCAATAAATAAACATATTTGGACTAGTTCTTATGTGTTATACAGCTCTGGGCTTGCAATGATTGTTTTAGCAATATCAATGTGGATTATAGACGAAAAAAAGTATACAAAAAATATAAAATTTGGTCTTGTTTTCGGGTCAAATGCAATAACCGCATATGTTCTTCATGGTATTGTTTGGAGACTATTTCAGTTTCCTATTATTAATGGTGTTGGATTTCAAAAGTTCTGGATGGATACTGGAATAAGCATTGGACTTCCTGCAAAGTTTGTATCTCTTGATTGGGCAATTTTTTATACACTTGTTATTTATTTAATAATTTATCAGCTTTATAAAAGAAAAGTTTTTATTAAGGTATAGGGTTTATTAAATTTGAAAAAAAAATTATTATGAAAAAATTATTATATACAATTTTGGGGTTATTTTTAATCTCAGCATGTCAAACTGCTCCTTGTGAGTGTGAAAAAGAAAGTAATGGGTTTGGCCCATTTGAAGGGCAATCTGTTTTTATTGGTTCCCAAGAAACTGTTGATGTTTTTAATGCTATTGATTCAGCTTGGGCTGCAAGAGATTATGAAACTTTAAAATCTTTAATTAATGATGGTGGAAACTTTACATTTGAAGATGGCACTAAAGTTTCAACAGGTCAAGAATTTGTAGACTTCATTGAAAAAGAATACAAAGAAACTATAGCTGACGGTGGAGAATGGGGATGGAATACAGATTATGCCTTTGCTGCATATCCAGCTGGATCCGATGACCCAGAAGCTTGGAATCAAGCCGGTCAATGGGTAAATGCACAATTTACTTCTCCAAATGGTGTTTACATTGAATGGTATCATATTGCTGATGGTAAACTACATAACTGGTATCAAACTAAAGCAGCTTTACCGCAAGAATAATATTATTTATTAAAGACTAAAAGCTCATAGAAATATGAGCTTTTTTTTTAAAATGAATTTAAAATCTATATTAAAAGAAAGTAATATTTATCCAATTTTTGGTGACTTGCTGAAAGGTCAACCACATGTTTTTGATTTTTCATCAAAAAACCCTAAAACTCTTGATTATAATCTTAATAATTTCCAAGAATTTAACGAAGATATTTTTAATGAATTAAAACATTCAGGGAAAAAATGGGGGATTGGAAAATATTTAGAAGAAAGAATAAATATCTTAAGAGGATCCATTAACATAATTAATGAAAAAAGAATTTATCATCTTGGATTAGATATTATAGTTCCTTACAATTCTATAGTATTTTGTCCTTTGGATGGTTACGTTTACAAACTTGGCAAGGAAACTCAAAAAGGAAATTATGGTGGTTATTTAATACTTAAACATAAAATAAAAAATCAAATATTTTATTCATTATATGGGCATCTTAAAACACCTCACAAAGTACAATTAGGACAAGAAGTAGTAGCAGGACAAGAATTAGCTGTGATTGGGAAAGAAAGTGATAGTGGTGGATGGTTTTGTCATCTACATTTACAAGTAATAACCCAAAAAGCCATGAATGAAGGATATTCAGAATGGGGCTATATTTCTGAGAAACTTCTCCCAAAAGTTGGAGAGTATTTTCCTGATCCTAATTTTCTATTTAAAGGGAAGAGAAGAGTGATGTAATATAATTTTAAGCTCTCCTAAATCATTTTTTTTATAGGCAAAAGAATATTCTACTTTAGTTATACCACCATTTAAATCTGTAAAAAAATAATTCCCCATGGCAATAGCTATGCCATCATAAATGTTAATTGAATTATTTTGAAACTCAACTTTAGTCCACGGATTTAAGGCAAAACCTCCATCTTCATTATAGTCTGTATCATTTGCAACAAAATAGGAAAGTGCACCTTTTAAATCATTTCTGAATTGTGAATCTGCTGCCTTAGTTGGCTTGAATTGAACCGAACCATTATCAAAATGGTACATTTTTTTAATAAAGTCTAGTGCATACATTCTACACTCTTTAAAAGAACTCTTTAACTCTCCAATTTTAACAATACCAGATCCCCATGATTCTTGTGCTTTATTTACTTCTTCTACAGTTATCATATTAAATAATTTGTATTCAAAATTACAATTTCTATTTCTTTTGATATATTTAAAATTATAAATGGAGAAAAAAAAAATTTCTGTCTCTAAAACAGCAAGATATTTTCAAGCAGGATCAATTTCAAACAAAACAAAAAATATTTGGTTTGTTTTTCACGGCTATGGAATGTTAGGTGAGTTTTTTATTAAGAAATTTGAATCTTTAGTTGATAGTGAGACAATTATAATTGCTCCTGAAGCAACAAGTAGATTCTACCTAAATAATAGATATGAGAGAGTTGGTGCCAGTTGGATAACAAAGGTTGATAAAGATGATGATATTATTGATAACTCAAACTTCCTAAACCAACTTTATAATAACCTTATCAGTCAAATTGGACATGAACAAATCAATATTAATATTTTAGGATTTTCACAAGGTGGTTCGACTGCCTGCAGATGGGCATTAAATGAAAAATTTAATGTTAATTCAATATGTTTTTGGGGATCTGATATTCCTAAAGAGTGTCTGACAGAAAAGTATAGGAATCGCTGGAATACAATGAAAATATCAATCATTATTGGTAAAAAAGATACTGTAATTCCACTTGAATACAGAGAAAAATTTAGAGATTTAATCAATGATTATGAATTAAATTATAGCCTGGTCGAATATGACGGAGATCATCGAATTATTGAAAATGTATTAATTGATTATGCAAACAAGATATGACTAAAATCAACTTAGAAATTCAAGTTCTAAACAACAAAATTGAAAAGCTATTTGATCGTTTATCTAAATATTCTGATGATGAACTGAACAGAATAATAATTAAAAACAAATGGTCCATCAATCACAACATATATCATTTAATCTTAGCTGAAATGGGAATAGAAAAATATATTAGAATTAAAACTCAATACCCAGAAACATTAGTTAATGTGAAAATAATTTCGAGGATTATAGCATTTTTTTTAGAGCTTAGTTTAAAAATTGGATTTACGTATAAAGGACCTGCATCAGTCACTGAAAATTTTCCAAAAACAATTAAATTAACTGAACTTAAAGAAAGTTGGAAAAAATCTAGAAACTCTTTAAATGAATTAATAAATAGCCTAGATGAGAATATTCTTAGCAAAGGAATATTTAATCATGGTCTTATTGGAAGAATGGACATTTATATGACTTTGAATTTTTTTAAATTCCATTTTAATCATCATAAAAAGATTATTTATAAATTAGAGCAAAGATTAAATTATTAATATGTTCGAATGGTTTAAAGAGAATAGAGTAATTATCTATTCTGTAGTATTTTTTTACTTTCTATTTAGATTAATAACTTATTATTTGGCCTAACTATTTAATGCTGGTACCATCACGATTTGGTTTTCTAACGGATGGCCAATCCATTTTTCTTCCTGTCCTAGGATTAATAGGCATAACTCTTTTTTCACGTGAAACAAGTTCGCTTTCCTCACTTGCAGCATAAGCCAAAATTGCTGTTAAAATTACATTACTTCTAACATCATCAAAAACAATTTTATCATAAGTATCAAGTGTTGTATGCCAAGTAAATGAGCTATAATCCCAACTAAGTGAACTTAGTGAGAATGCTGGAATCCCAGCAGAAACAAATGAAGCATAATCCGAACCACCACTACTGGGTAGCCCTGGAAAATCAGTTTCTATATTTTTAGAAATATTTTTGGGAACTTTATAAAGCCATTTTGTGATAAATTCATGTGAATATAAAAATCCTTGACCACTTAATTTGACAACTCTACCCGTTCCATTATCTTGATTAAAAACTGATTGAGTATTTTCTATAATTTCTGGATAGTCTTCAACAAAAGCTCTAGATCCATTAAGCCCTTGTTCTTCACTTCCCCAGTGACCAACTAAAATTGTTCTTTTAGGGTTTGGATAAATTTTCTTTAAAATTCTCATTGCCTCTAACATTACAAGTGTCCCAGTACCATTATCGGTAGTTCCTTGTCCGCCATCCCATGAATCAAAATGTGCTGAGAGAATAACATATTCATTGGGTTTTTCAACCCCTTTAATCTGAGCTATAGTATTAAAAGTTGGTACATCACCTAATTCAGTAGATGTAGCTATTACTTTTATTACTGGTTTTTTATCATTCTTTGCAAGTCTGTATAATGTACCATAATCTTCAAGATTAACATCAATATTTGGGATTTTTTCAGTTCGTGCATTAAATACTTTATTAGATCCAGGAACTCTTGACCAATAACTTGATATCAACCCAATTGCACCAGCTTTTTCAAATGCGCTGCTTATATCACGGTAACCATAACCAGTAGAGCTTATATTAGAGTACCATTTTCTACTTATTTCTCTCCTATCATTTTTCATTTTTTCAAAAGATTCAGGAAGTGCATATTCCTCCCAATTAGAATCAGGTCTTCCCGTAGGTTGATACTGGCTTACTAATACAAATTTGCCTTTTACTGTCTCCAACCATCTCTCAAAATCATCTTTATTTTCAACTTCAGGGACCACAACTACCTCTCCAATTATTCCATTTTTCTTTGTGGAAGGACTCCAAGCTAACTGTCTACCAACTAAGGTTCTAAGCCTGGGTTCAATCATATCTATATGAGTTATTCCTCTTTCCCAGCCTCTCCATTTTCCCCACTCATGATTGTAAGCCTCAATTCCCCACTCATTATATTTTTTTACAGCCCAATCATGTGCTTGCTGCATTTGTGGTGTTCCTACTAATCTTGGTCCTATCACATCAAATAGCTCGTGAGCTAAAATTTCCAATTGCGAATTATTGTTAGCTTCATCAACTATTGATTGAACAATTGGATCGTTTAATTTATTTTCAGAATCAGAGTTCCAACGCTGAGAGTATGACAGGGTAGTCAAAAAAATTAAAATTATAGATATATATTTCATTTATTTTATTTTAGAATCTGTGATATACATCATACCACGATTGTATTCAGGAATATAAAAAGTATACTGATATTTATTTAAAATTTGATTAATTATTTTTTTTTGTAATAAAGGTGAATTCCCTGTTATAAGTTCCAATTCTAGAAGATTGCTGAAAGAGTTAGCTAGTAAAAAGTCTTCAACCTTAATTAGAGCTTTATCATGGCTTAAACCGTGGAGATCTATTATTTTTTTCATTAATTTTCCTCAATTGATTGTTCCTCTCCAATATTAGCTACTCTTACATTGATAGCTTTATTTGAATCACCGATAGTCACAAATGAGACAATTTTGATATTTTCTTTTTTATAATTTGAAGGAATTGAATAAGTAAAACTTTTCTGATAAACTTTACCATGACCTAAATTTTCTGACGGGATTAAATCTCCAAAAACATTAGTTATGGATTCTCTCAAAGTATTATTATGAATAAAACCATAAGCGATGTCAGTTGTTTGCCCATTCCAATTTCCTCTTTTAGTTATATCTGAATAATATGATGTGTAATTGACCTGGTCATAAACTAAATTGTCTTCAAGAATTAAAACAACAAGTTTGAGTGATGAATAACTTGATCCTATCTTTACTTTAGTTGTAATAGACAAATTGTTACCATTTATGCTTGAGTTGGTTGCTAAACCAACATAAGCAGGTTCGTATAATTGGGCTGTAACTTGCTGTATATTACTCTCGTGAGCAGGATTCCAAAGTGTTGAACGATTTATAATTCCTCTGGGATATGTACCTTGCGGGTTATATACGTTTGTCAAAGTGGATAGTTGATTAAATTGCATTGGATCACCTGCATGAATTGCAACTATAACAACATCATTGGTTTGATCCTGAATCTTTTCTAAAGCATAAGAAATTCTTGGACACCAGCCACACCATGTCCCAGTATAATCCTCAACTAAAACTCTTTTTTTAAACTCAATCGGTTCAGGATTTATTTTTATCTCAAGTGTTTGGCTAGTTACATTTTGGTATGTTGCATAAATCTGAAATGTACCAACTTCATTAAAAAGGTATGTATTGCCCTCAATTTCTACATTATTAACATAATATTTTGCGTCATATGTTCTTACTGCTCCAGTATTATCTATTGCTGAAAAGAGTATAGTTTGGCCAACAACAGCTTGATCCTGAGATGAGGAAAGCGTTAAACTAGTGATCTTATCTGTGATATTAATTTCATCGTCACCTTCACCTCCACCGCTGCAACCAGTAATAATTACAAATAAAACACATAAAAAATTAACATATTTGTTCATAACGACTGTGAATTTAATAAAATGTAAGTAATTTAGGTTGATGGCAAATGTTAAAAATTTATTGTTAGTTATTTCTATTTTATTCTGTACTAGTAATTTAGCTCAAAATTTCATGCCAAATACTGCTCTAGAAAATCTCGAGAATGATATTATTTATACTGATGATTTTTTTTCTGAAGATAAATTTTACATAGTTTCTTTTTGGGCAACTTGGTGTATCCCCTGCATAAATGAACTAGATGCAATTGTTGAAATTTATCCTGACTGGGGCAATAATAATATTGAAGTTATTGCTATTTCTACTGATGATTCTAGAACTAGGAAAAGAGTCATACCTATGATTAACGGAAAAGATTGGGAATTTAAAATTCTTATTGATGAAAATCATGATCTAAAAAGATCTTTAAATATTGTAGGTATTCCACACACAATTATAACAAAAGGGAAAGAAATAATTTATCGTAGAATTGGTTATTCCCCTGGTGAGGAAATTGAATTATTTGAATTTATTGAGAACTTTAATAGAAAATGAACAAGCAGTTTATCACTCTTTTTTTTCTGTTTTTTTATATTGGCTTCTCTCAAGAAAATACATTTTATGGGGCTTTTGAATCAAATGGTATTTACTACAGTCAAAATGATTCTAAAGATTTTAATGAGAAGTTTAAATCCAATAATTATTTCAATCTAAACTATTTGATTGGAAATAAATGGAAGTTTGACCTACAGCTCGAGTCGTATCTGCCAGGAAGATTACAAAATTTTTCAGAAAATTTAGATGATACTTATTTATCAACTTTAAGTGCAAATTATAAAACTAAAAACTTTGATTTTTCTATTGGGTCTATATATGAGCAATTTGGCAGCGGATTAATTTTAAGGACTTGGGAAGATAGACAGCTAGGAATTAATAATTCAATCTGGGGAATTAGAACAAAGTTTGAATCTGATTTTATTAATTTGAAACTTTTAGCAGGATATCAAAAAAAAGGTAGAGAAATATCAAAAGGAAAAATTATTGGCTTTGACTCTGAAATTTTACTAACTGAAAATTTTCAATTCGGGTTAAGTTATGTTGGTAGATTAGAAAATATAACATATGATTTTGGTGATTTTACTAATCTATTTTCAACTAGACTAGATTACAATTCAAATTCGTTTTATATGAACTACGAATATATCAGTAAATCAAAAGACGGAATAGTTCAATTTGGAAAAGTTTCAGAAAGTTTTGTAAAATCAGGAAGCGCTCACTCTTTAAATTTTGGTACATATAATCCTGGATTTGGTATTGACATTACTTTTAGAAGGCTTGAAAATATGGGTTATTTTTCCGATCGGTTTGAGGCAAATGGAGATTTCCTTGAAACAAGTATAAATTATTTACCTGCACTTACTAAACAACATGATTACCTGCTTACCAATATTAGTGTATATCAAGCACAACCCTATGTTTCTTTTCAAGATCCAACCTTGATGAAGGCTGGTGAAATAGGATTTCAGTTAGATTTATATTATAATTTTAAAAAAGAGTCTCTTTTGGGTGGTAAATACGGAACGAAATTATCTTTTAATAGTTCTTTGTGGAATAACCTAGGAGGAGATTATTCATTTTCTGGTCAAGATTATACAACATCCTTTTTTGATTTTGGAGAAAAATACTTTTCTGAGCAAAGCCTAGAGATTAGTAAAAAAGTCTCAAAAAGTTATAACTACATATTATTATTCATCAACAGATATTACAACAAACGATTAGTTGAAGAAAGAACCGGTGAAGTAAATTCTAAAATCTTGGTTCTTGACAATACAATTAAATTAAATAATAAACGTTCAGTTAAATTTGATATTCAACATCTGTTCAATTCAGATGATAATAAAAATTGGTTTGGCTATGGAGCTGAATACAATTTCAACTATAATTTTTCTATTTATTACTCGAATATTAAGAATTATCAAAATATTGAAAATAATAAACCTTCATATTACTCTTACGGAATTTCATATTCAAAAAGTACAACAAAAATTATTGCATCATACGGAAAACAGAGAGGAGGTCTAATTTGCTATGGCGGAGTATGCCGTTATGTTCCAGAATTTAAAGGCCTTTCAATTTCATTCAATACTACTTTTTAAAATATAAATCAAACTTTATATTCAAAAGATCTTTAATTTCCGCCAACATAAATGAAGGAAGTTTAATTAAAAAATCAGTAGGAATAACATTAAAAAAACCATTAATTTGAATATGTTCATTACTATCATTAAGTTTTGAATTAACAATTATATTTTTTGTTTGACCATGAAATTCTAATTTGCCATTGATGATTAATGAATCACTTTTGTACTTGATATCGTCGGAGTAAAATTTAATAATTGGGAATTTTAGAGCTTCTAATACTTCAAGTGAATGAGCATCTCTGTTCGAGTTTCCACTATCAAAATCAACAACCTTAGCGGCAATAGCAATTTTGGAAATCTCTTTGTCATACACTATAACTCCACTAATGTTATCATTGACACCTGACCATGCATGTAAAAAATGTTTTGCATCGTAACTAAGTGAAGATTTTTCTGAATCAACCATTAATGTACCTTGTGAGTAAATTGAAAATGAGAAAAGTAAAATAAAAATGTTTCTAAGCATATAATTAAAATTTAAAAACAACAACTGCTGTAGCATAACTCGCAAAAGCAGTATATGCTGCGGCTTTATGAGCTTTTTTATTGCTATCTGCAACCATGTTAGTTACAACCATTGCTGAAAAATGAATATTGGATAAAAATCTGTGTGCCTTTATTGAACTGAACCCTTTTGTTTTTTTGTTTACTAGTGGTGGTGGAGAAAACAATGATAAGGCAGCTCCAGTAAAATATCCTGCATTCACCACTTTAGCCATATTCTTATGTGTTTTGTATAGGCTGTAGTCACCATTATAAAGTTGACCTCCAATAATTCCTTGAGCTACCATTGCAGCTAAGGTCGTGTAACCAATAATTTGGTGAGCTTTAAGCATTTTTCGTCTAATTACTAACTCTTTTTCTCTGTTCTCCAAATTTAGTGGCGCAATGCCTGTTCTCCTTAAAATACCTTTTTCACCCCAAAATATTCTTTGAGTAAAAATCATTTTTTCAGGCAATAATTCTGGAGTTGCATTCTCGTCTGTAATGATTAAATCAAAAAGTTCCTTCTCTTGTGATACTGAATTGTACGTGCAAAACAGCGACATTAAAATAAATAATTTGAAAAAAAACAATTTCAATTTTTAATAATTTACTTCTACAATTACTTCGTTTCTTCTGTTATAAAACTTATAAGGACTATCATACGAAAGGTAGATAAAATCCCCAATTTTATCAAGATTCATTTTACTAATGATTTCCTTCAACTCTGCAGTATATTTTTTTCTTTTATTGGGATTTGAATATCCTCCATAACTAATAGTTGCAAATATCCCACCATCATCCATATATAATTCAACTTCACTTGAAAGAGGTTTTGAGGTATTCGTTTCATTAAACTTTGATGGTAAAACAAACTCCATCATTGAACCTTTTTTATCTTCTTTCATGTACACAGGTGTAGTCATTGCAATTTTTTGATTTTCTTGATTATTTCCAGATATGTATCTAAAAAGCTTCATAAAGTTATTATTATCTGTTTTTGAAAATGTTCTAGCTTTCATTACTGGGTCATAATTTCTTATTTCAAAATTGTTTTTAGAAAAAATTGTTTTATAGGAGTGAGTTTCAGTTTTCTGGCTAAAAATGGACATTGTAAAAAACAATGTAATTAAAGTAAAATTTTTCATTTATAATAATTTCTTAAAAAAATTACAATTATCATTCCACTGATTATTAATGTATAATTGAAATTAATTGCCTTTAAAAAAAGCAACTACAAAAAGAAAAAATGAAATTGTTAGAAAAAATAAGCCAAATAAAAAAGATTTTAATACTTGATAACCAACTAATCCAATTAATAAAAAAGTGATACCAAAAAGAAAAGGATTTTTTATTAAAATATTTTTCATAGAATAAATATAGCCAATTAAAAAAATTAGAATTATATAAAATAAATTTCTTTACTTTAATGTAGTGAGAATAATCTTCCTT
>CEPJ01020941.1_pt1 | contig 13326 bp, 7 predicted proteins | sample 530561 | NCBI WGS metagenome assembly CEPJ01 (sample SAMEA2620404, study PRJEB7988) | marine metagenome | biome: marine biome (ENVO:00000447); feature: surface water layer (ENVO:00002042); material: "saline water (ENVO:00002010), including plankton (ENVO:xxxxxxxx)" | depth 5 m
TTTGATCAGTATTGTTTTCAACTCTAATTCTTAAGGTTTGCGAAACAGACTCAAAAGGGTTAGGTAAGACATTTCCAATAAAGTTATCATCGTTATCGTAATAATAAGTTGTTACGTCGGTTTGCCCATTAAGAAGTGTTTGCTGAATATCGGAAGTATCAAATGGGAATACTCCGTCTTGAGAGTCATCGCCTGCCGCACCATCACATTGTCTAGAAATAGAAACATCATTAGCAAAAGGCAAAGACTCAACAACAATGTTAAATGCCTTTCCGGTTTTATAACACCCTAGATTGTTACCATTAGTTTTGATAATTCTATAAAAGATTTCTTGAAAATTTTGAACGGAATTAGTGAAAGGGCTAGACAGACCGCTGTTTGAAATTTCATTAGCATCTTCAAGACTTAAGTGATAAGTAATTTGAAAATCATTAGCACTTTGGTTATCTGTGTCACCAGGGTCTGTGTTTTCATCTCCAGAACGAAGTAAATCAGTCCTAGAATCTAAATCAAATGACAAAAAGCCATCTCTATCATCATCGCAAATTATAATGTCTGCCACAGGGAAAACAATAGGCAGGGGGTTAACAATTAATTTGAATGATGTGCTGGCATCAAAACACCCAGTAGTATTGTTTTCAACTCTTACAAAAATCTCGGTTGAATTTACAACATAGTGTGGCGCACTCGTTCCTTTTTCCTGGTTGGTGTAAGGAAATATTATTGAGTTTTCAGCATTTTCGGCATTTTGTTGCGTTTCATAAAAAGTCACAGTGAAGTCGTTTGTGCTTTGTTCATCTCCTAAAATTTCAGGGATTAAATTGTCAAAAAAATCTTTTTCAAATGTTATACTACCATTATTACCATCACCATCGCTTTCGTCATCACAAAACTCAATATCACTGATAGTATTTGCAATAGGTAAATTATTGATTATCACTGTAAAGGGTTCAGACTCACAAACGACACTATTTGTAGTAACCCGAACAACATACGTGGTAGTCTGATTAGGGCTTACAACAATTTCACTTGAGTTAGTAGCGTCAGTAATTTCATTAAGAACTCCATTATCGACAGTATACCAATCTACTTGAGTTTGAGCTTTGTATTCAAATAAAGGATAAGATTGACCTGCATTAAAGGTTAGATTCATATCATTCCATTTAATAAGATTATCAGAAAATTCAAATTGACCATAATTTTCCTCTCCATCAACATTATCATTTGGATGATCATTCGGTTCGCCACTAAACCAATTTTGATAATTCAAAGGAGTCCCATCAACCCAATACCATCCTCCATCAGGCTCGCTGTAGTCATTAGCTTCTATGTCTTGATATAGCCCAAGCCAAAAAGCTATGCCGTCATCCCCAGTTAGCCCCATGTGCTGAAGGCCGCTGTAAACAAGATTTTCCTCTTCTGCTGAATTAACAACATACATTGTAGCTCCTACAATAGACTCACCAAGGGCCTTAGATGCAGTCCAAGTTATTGGTTGAACACCAGCTGTAATTCCGTCTTGAGTGTAGTAAAAGCCATTATCATAAACAACAGGGCCATTAGCGTTTTCAATAAAAACTAAATTATTAATTCGCGCAAAGTCTTCTGGAGTTGGAAGTATTTTATCAGTGTCAAGGGATAAGGTTATGGACTCATCTATACAAAACTCAACTTTACCACTTTTAGTACTTATTTCTGGGTCGTTAATTACTACTTTTGTTTCACTTCTGATATCTCCAATACACCCATTTATGAACCCTGCAGCATAATAAGTTTTGTTATGTTCTAAAACAACATCATCTCCTAAAGGGGTTGTGTCTGACTCAGAACCAAACCACACTACATTTTCCACATTAAAATCCCCAACGGTCGAACCCAAACATAAAACAGTTAAAGGGTCCAAAGCAGGCTGTCCTATGTCATGAACAACAGTTAATGAAAACTCAGCTGTTTCAACATAGCAAGCGTAGTCGTCTTTATACAAAGAAGCAAAATATTTGCTGTTATCAAATTCTTTGGGAACAGATGTTAAAGCATATGTCCATAATGATGAATTGTTTTCATTTCTAGTCATTTCATAGACATTGTCGTATGTTCCATCATTATCATCATCAACATTTAAATAAACTACATCGCTTTCCACAGACTGCAGTGAGAAAACAACCTCATCACCCTCACATGCAATTTGATTAAAAGTTAAATCTTCGGCAATATCAGGCGCATTTGAATAAGTTTGAAAATCATTTAAACCATCATTGTTGTTGTCAAATACAGCAGCTTGGTAATCGTGACCAACAACCCTACCTCTTTCATCTACTCCACCATTGTCAATTGTCAAGGGAACAACCGTACCTGCGACGCCGTCATTGTTGTTATCCTCGTATCTAGCTTCGCGGATATCAAAGCAATCATCGGCGTCGCTGTCAAGTTCAAAGGAGTCTGGAATGTTGTCGTTGTCAGAATCTGATTTAAAATCAAAGATTTTAATATTTCCATTAAGTACAGAGCTTTCTGTAGATGATGGGTTATGGTGTTTAAAAACTAAACCGTCGTTCGTGCCACATGATTTTATAAACTCAAAATTATAGGATTCCGAATTATTTGGGTTGAACTTAAAAATAATTGAAGACGAATTAAAGTAAACAATATTTTCTTCAAAAGTTCCATCAAAATCAGTGTCCACTAGCAATTGGTTGTTTGGGTTTATTAGCGAAATACTTGAACCAGCATCTATTGACTCTAAAACAAAAAATTCTTCTTGAACTATATTTTGACTAGAGAAGAAATCATTATTATATGTTAAAATTATATTTACATCCTCACTAAATGAAATATTATATGATTGAGACAAATTTATATTTGCAGTTGGGGGAAAAGTTGATGTAAAATTACCATTCGCGTCACCAGTAAAAGACTGATTATCAACAACATTTGAGCTTAATACTCCACTAATTTCTAAATTATGGGATACAGAGTTTGGAGTAGTAAAACCAGATGTTGTAGGCGCTGTTGGATCTGTTAAATTGATTAAAATATCACCGTTTGACTCATCAGAATTTAGGATACCGTCGTTATCTTTATCTAAATCAATGTTATCATTTATTCCGTCATTATCATTGTCTTTAGGACATGTACTAAGAGTTATTGGGTCTGAAAATAAAATATTTTCAGGGCTTAGACATTGTATGTCAACAACAGCACGGTAGTCTCCAATTTCTGTTGGAGTAAACTCAGACCCATCACCTATTTGCTGTTGTAAATCCACCCAATTTGATCCGTCATATTTTTGCCAAACGATGCTATCATATCCATCAGGATTAGGGATTTTTAATACCACATTTGATGTACCATCTTCATTTACACATCTACCATACTGAGAAATTGTTAGTTCAGGAAATATCTTAGGAAACAATGTAAATCCCGAGTAAAAAGCACCTGAAGAGGCGGCTTGATTGACATTGTAGTAAGAAACGTATAATTCGTCAGAACCAAGAACCGCAACATCTCCACTTAGATTATCAAGCCTGTTTATTTGGTATTGATTTACCCCATTAATCGGAACATCAATCCTAGCCGAAGACAAAGTGTTAATGTCTTGACCATTAACTGTAACGTCAGATTCTGCTTTACTTAACACCATCAGACTTCCAAAAAAAACAGTATTATCATCAACTTGCTCAATTTTGGCAATACTCTCAACGTCACCAGTAGAAGCACAGTTTAATGGAGGAACAAAGAACATACTTTGATTGGCAGAATAATTATGTCTTCCTTGTTGAGTTTGAGTATATTTTTCACCTGTGCCTTGAAACACATATATATTATTGTTGGATTTAATGTGCATATACTGAAGTTCTCCACCTTCAGAGTAATAATTTCCTTCAACAAAAAAATGTTCACCAGCGTTTAAAGTATCGATATTGGTTTCGGGGTCTACGTAAGGGACTCCATTAATTGTAATTTGAGTATTGTCGCTGTCAGCAATAATTAATGCATTTTCAATACTTGTAAAGCTATCTCCACGAACAAGGATATATTCTTTTGCATCTGAAGATGGGTCAAGACTAACCAATTGATCGATTCCCATATCACCTCCAGTAAAATAATCTGTTCTATCGTTAGCTGATAGTTCCACATTATCAATAATTTCATTACTAAAACTTCCATACAACGTCCCTGTATTAACTACAATATCTTCAGAAGATTCTATTAAGGTTCCTATAAATCGAGTGATGTTTTCATCAATAAATGTTGCAACAAAACTTTCACCGTTATTTAGAATCAAATCATTTGGAAGATTTAAACCGTTCAAAGCAACTAAATTGGAATCAGCAGTAAATGAAATTTGATTGTTGTCCGATACACTTACAATTGAGAAAAATCCCATATCATTATTGGCGCCAGTCCTTTCCATTGCACCAACTCTGAATCTTTTTCCAAGCCCATTAACTCCTTTGCTTACAATTGCACCAGCATGAAAATTATGTTTTACTCTAATTGAAACGTAAATTTCCCTGTCAGAAGTTACCTCATAACCTTTTCCAGTTACACCATAATTAAAAGTATTCGGGTTGACAGGCAATGAGCCAATTACGTTATTGTTTAGTTGGACCTTGTAAGATGAATTGTTTAAAACAACACCTGAAATCCATTGCTCAGAACCACTTCCAAAAGGCTTTATAATAAAGTTTGCTCTTTCTGCAGGAGTAGAAATATACATGTGGACTGTTCGAAAATAATTAGCATTTGGGTTAGATTCACCTTGGAAAGGTAGAGGCGGAATATAATGTTTGGTACTAAGTTGCGCATTTGCAAAGGTTGCACTAAGTAGAAATAAGAGAAAATGTCTTGAAAAAAGACGCATATTTGCAAATTAAGTGTTCAAGGATACGAATTTATTGCAAAAGAATAAGTGAAAAAATTTATTTCGTTTTTTGTTATAATCAATTTATTATTGATTAATAAAGCTGTAAGTCAGTACAGAATGCCGGTTTATAATGATTATTTAACTGACAATTATTATGTTTTACATCCTGCAATGGCTGGAGCCCATTTTGAGGGAGTTAAGGTAAGGTCGTCTTACAGGACCCAGTGGCTTGGAATAAAAAACCCTCCCTCTGTTCAATCTTTGAATATTCACGCCAGAGTAAGCCAAAAATCAGGTGTTGGAGCCCTTTTTTTTCACGATAAAAATGGCTTCCAGTCACAAATTGGAGCACAATTTACTTACGCACATCATATTAATTTCTATCGAAGCAATGCAGAAGTTAATCAGCTATCATTCGGTTTAACAGCCGGCGCTTCTAATTACAAACATGACCAAACATCCTTCGATTTAAGTTCTGGAGACCCATTGGTTTTAGGAGATTTCCAAAAAAGTTTTGGAGGGTATGTTGATTTAGGAATTACTTACAATTTATTAAACTTATACGCACACCTAACAATTCAAAATTTGCTTTTTAAGGGAAAGGATATTTCAGACGAGGTTATTTTAACAAAACCTAGAAGAATATTTGCGTCTTTAGGCAACTTTTTTGAAGTTAATAACAAATGGGCCTTAGAACCGTCATTAATGCTAGATGTTGTGGAGTTTGCAAAGAGACCAAACATTGATTTAAACTTGAAAACACACCACAGTCTTAGAACCGCTCAAATTTGGGGTGGATTTTCCTACAGAAATGGACTCACACAAACTTTAGCTTACAACCAAGCCACTCAGTATTCAGAGTCCTTCAATCAATTATCGGCGATTACTGGATTTTCTTCAAAAAAATGGACTTTTTCATACACCTATACCTTTGCCCTAAATGATATAAAAATCAACAATTCTGGTTTTCATCAGTTTACCCTTGGCTTTGATCTTTTTAGCGATGAATTTACAATCACAACAGTTAGAGGGATTTTGTAAAATGAATTATTCAAAACTTAAATGGGTATTTATTTTTTATGGATTTATTTCATATGGCAATGATTGGGGCAAAACAGGACATAGAGTTATAGGTCAAATTGCAGAGCAATATATTTCTGAAAAAACAAAAAAAAGTATTAATTATCTACTAGATGGATTGTCTCTAGCATATGTTTCAACATATGCGGATGAAATTAAATCTGATAAAAACTTTAGACACTTAGATAGTTGGCATTACGTTAATTTGAATCTGGACCAGAGTTATTTTGATTCTAGAAAAAATCCAAATGGAGATATTTTTTACGCAATTAATAAATGTATAGAAGTATTAAGAGATAATAACTCCTCAAAATCTGATAAATCTTTCTATCTAAAATTACTCGTTCATTTTATTGGAGATTTACACCAACCTTTACATGTAGGGAAAAAAGAAGATAGAGGGGGGAATGATATTAAATTACACTGGTTTGACGAATTAACAAACTTGCATGCGTTATGGGACACAGGGCTAATTGAATTTTTTAAAATGAGTTACTCGGAGTTGGCCGAAAACTTAACAAAAAACCATAATTTCCAAGAGACTTTTTTTGACGATGGTGACATTTATTTATGGATGTTAGAGTCACAAAAAATCGCAAAAGACATCTACGCAAATACAAAACCAAATTCAAAGCTAGGTTATGAATATCACTACAAATACTTTCATAAAGCCTCGAATCAACTAAAGATTGCCGGTAAAAGGCTAGCCCTGGTTTTAAATAACATATTCGATTCGGAGCACTGATTTACAAGCCTAATTCGTTAAGCCCATCCTTTTCGAAAAACGATTTTTTCTTTAGCTCAATACTTAAAGAATCGCAGTCAATTGGTATGGAAACATCAATGGGTGCTTCGAACGGACCACTTGAAACAGAAATTGTGCTATCTGCATAAATTTGTTTCATGTAGGAGCCCCAAATTGGCAAAGCCATAGTTGCTCCCTGTCCGAATGCAATTGATTCAAAATGAACAGACCTGTCCTCACCTCCAACCCAGACTCCAGTGACAAGATTTGGAACCATCCCTATGAACCATCCATCACTCTGATTCTGCGTTGTTCCGGTTTTTCCAGCAATTGGGTTTGTAAACTCATATGGGTACCCAGTAACAACATCCTTAAATATTCTATTATATTCGTCTGCTCCTCGGTGTCTAAGTCTAATTCCGGAACCCGCCTCTGTAACCCCTTCCAAAAGTTTTAGTGTTACATATGCAGATTCTTCACTTATCACATCTTTTGTTATTGGTGTTGGCTGAAAAATTGTCGTTCCGTTTTTATCTTCAATTCGAGTTATTATTTCTGGTTTTATATAGATGCCCTTATTTGCAAATGATGAATATGCCCCAACCATCTCATAAACACTCAAATCAGGAGAGCCTAAAGCAATTGCAGGAACATTAGGTATCTGGGAACTCACCCCTAAATCCTTTGCTAAGTTTGCAACAGGCCTAGGACCAACTCTGTCAATTAATCTGGCGCTTATGGTATTAACAGAATTAGCTAGAGCGTTTTTTAGAGTTCTTTTACCAATATATCTGTCACCAGAATTTTTTGGACACCAAGGATCTTGTCCTCCAAATTTTCCAGGCTCAACACAATAATAACCGTCAGGCAATGAATCACATGGAGAAACTTTTAATTGGTCGATTGCAGTAGCGTAAACAAAAGGTTTAAATGTAGAGCCAATTTGCCTTTTTCCTTGTTTTACATGGTCAAACTGAAAATGACGATAATTAATTCCACCTACCCAAGCTTTTACGTGCCCAGTTTGGGGCTCCACAGACATCATTCCTGATCTTAAAAAGTGCTTATAATAATATATAGAGTCTTTGGGTGTCATTAAAGTATCAATATCTCCATTCCAGCTAAAAACCTCCATTTGTGCAGGCCTATTAAAGCTTGTGTAGATTGAGTCTTCATCAATTCCTCTTTTTTTCATTTTTCTCCACCTTTCCGATCGCCTCATTGCTAAATCAATAATTTTTTCGATTTCAGCATCAGTAATGTCAAGAAAAGGTGCTGTTGGGTTTTGTTCGATTCGATTTTGATTAAAAAATTCTCTTTGAAGATTTTTCATGTGTGATGTGACAGCCTGCTCTGCATAGTTCTGCAGACGTGAGTCAATAGTTGTATAAACTCTTAGACCGTCTAAATAAAGATTGTATGAAGACCCATCCTCTTTTGGATTTTTCTTTATCCAGTTCGAAACATATTTTTGAAGGTGTGATCTAAAATATGTTGCAATTCCCTCTCTGTGCGACTGAGGATTGAAATCTAGTTTAATAGGTAAGCTTGACAAGGAGTCACGCTCAAAATTTGAAATTAAATTGTTTCTTTCCATTTGCTGGAATACAATATTTCTTCTTTTTTTGACCAGCTCAGGTCTACGAATTGGGTTATATAGTGAAGAATTTTTAAGCATCCCTATTAGCATTGCAGATTCATTTAAGTCCAATTCTTCAGGATTTTTTGAAAAATATATTGAACTTGCAGATTTCAGACCATCTGCATTGTAGTTAAAGTCGTAAATATTTAAGTACATAGCTATGATTTCGTTTTTTGTATATCTACGCTCCAATCTTACAGCGATTACCCACTCTTTAACTTTTTGAATTATTGCTTGTAAAGTGTTTCTAGATCTAACTCCAGTAAATAATTGTCTTGCAAGCTGTTGTGTAATAGTACTCGCGCCTCCTTTCTTGCCTAAATAAATTAATGCCCTAGCAGTACCCTTAAAGTCTATCCCAGAATGATTATAAAACCTTTCGTCTTCAGTAGCAATTAAAGCTTCTACCATTTGCTTTGGAATTTCTTCAAAATCAATAGGGGTTCTATTATCATTAAAGTAGTATTTACCAATAACTATGTTGTCGGATGAAATTATTTGTGTTGCAAGTTTAGTATCTGGGTTTTCAAGTTGTCTAAAGTCAGGCATTAATCCAAAAACACCGAGTGAAGCTGACACAAAAACTCCAACAATTGAAGCTATTGTCAAGAAAAGAGATGCCCAAATAGCAAAAACATATTTTTTATAATTATTTTTTTTATTCATCTTTTTTGTGGGTAAGTTTTATTCCAACATTATGAATACCAGGCAAAAAACTATTGTCATAATTGGTTTCAAAACCAGCAACTGAAGGCTTAATATTAAAGGTATAAACCCCAGGTGAAGTAAGAAATACTTTATGTGGATAGGCTAAATTAATTTCCTTTAAGAAAAACCCCTTTCCAATCCATTTTCCACTAGGTTCTGCTAAATAATACTCAAGAGTATCTGTAATTGGTTCTCCTTTTGGGGGAAATATTTTTGTTATAACGAAAATATTAGAGAAGGGATATTCATTGGAGTGCCTAATAATCCATTCAAGACTTGATGTTTTGGAAGGAAGAGTATTCTTTAGCTTAAATTCAACCCATTTCGACTGTTCCCATCCATCTAAAGGGATGTTTTCAAAAAAAGTTACACTATTTTTTGAACATGAAAAAAACACGCTTATCAATAAAAAGTATAACCACCTAATCATATTTATTTTTTAAAAGATGTTTTGAACGACCCTTATTGAAAATTTTATTACTATTGTGCTTACCTCTCCTTAACAACTTTTGTTTTGTAACGGGCATACTTGAAATTTTAGCACACTTGTGCGAACAGCAGCCAGCGAACTTCTCCGCACACTTATCACACTGTATAAAAAGCAAATGACATGCTTCATTTAAACAATTTGTATGTGTATCACAAGGACCACCACATTGATGACACTTGGAAATAATATCAGTAGAAATTTCTTCGCTTCTTCTATCATCAAAAACAAAATTTTTACCAATAAATTTATTTTCAATACCTAGTTTTCTAACCTGTCTTGTATATTCAATTATACCACCTTCTAATTGATAAACATTTGAAAAACCTTTAAACTTTAAATATGCACTTGCTTTTTCACAACGAATTCCACCAGTGCAATACAGTACAAAATTTTTACTTTTTTTAAGTTTTGATAGTTTTTTTTCAACTAATGGAAGCGATTGTCTGAAGGTATCTACGTTTGGAGTAATAGCCCCTTTAAATTTACCAATTTCGCTTTCATAGTGATTTCTCATATCAACAATTACAGTGTCTTTGTTTGAAGTTATTTTGTTAAAGTCTATAGCATTTAGATGTTTTCCTGTTAGGCTTGGATTGAAAAGTTTGTCAGTAATTCCGTCAGCAACAATTTTATTTCTAATCTTGATTTTAAGTTTCAAAAATGATTTATTGTGATGTTCAATTGCAAAATTTAAGGGGATTCCGTTTAAAAAAGTTATTTTTTCAATTTCTGACTTAAATAAACTCAAGTTTTTTTCAGGACAAGACAATTGAGCATTTATCCCTTCATTTGCGACAAATATTCTTCCAAGAACGCCTAAGTTATTTAATTTTACGTACAAGTAGTTTCTAAAAATCAGGGGGTTTCCAATAAAAACATATTTATAAAAAGAAAGGGTTATACGATAATCTTGAGATTTATCAATAATTAAGGTATTTTCTTTTGCACTTAGATGGTTGTACAGTTTCATGCCATACAATTAAAAAACTTTACAAATGTATAAAATAAAGAGCCCGATTTATAAGCATTTTACCACACAAAAATCGTAAATTAGTAAACTATTAATTCTTCAATGATGAGCAATGAAAAGGATGCTAAGCTAAAAGCACTAGAACTTACACTAGATAAGCTGGACAAAGCTTACGGTAAAGGCACAGTTATGAAAATGGGGGACAACATTGTTGAAAATGTTGAGGTAATATCGTCAGGGTCCTTAGGCCTTGACTATGCACTGGGCGTAGGTGGATACCCACGTGGTCGCGTAGTTGAAATTTATGGTCCAGAATCTTCAGGAAAAACAACTTTAACACTCCACGCTATTGCTGAATGCCAAAAAGCTGGCGGCATTGCTGCGTTTATTGATGCCGAGCATGCTTTTGACAGATACTACGCTAAAAACCTTGGTGTAAACATTGATGATTTAATTATTTCGCAGCCTGACCATGGTGAACAGGCGCTAGAGATTGCAGACAATTTAATTAGGTCTGGAGCAATTGATATCGTCGTAGTTGATTCTGTTGCTGCACTTACTCCAAAAAGTGAAATTGAAGGAGAAATGGGTGATTCTAAGATGGGTCTTCATGCCAGATTAATGTCACAGGCTCTTAGAAAACTTACATCTTCAATTAGTAAGACAAATTGTACCGTAATTTTCATAAATCAGTTAAGAGAAAAAATAGGCATTATGTTTGGTAATCCAGAGACAACTACTGGAGGTAATGCGCTTAAATTTTATGCATCTGTTAGGCTTGATATTCGAAGGTCAACTCAGATTAAAGACAACAATGGTGTTGTAACAGGAAACAAAACAAGGGTTAAGGTTGTAAAAAATAAGGTTGCACCCCCATTCAAGACAGTTGAATTTGACATTATGTATGGAATTGGAATTTCAAGAATAGGCGAATTAATTGATAAAGGGGTAGAATCAGAAATTATTGCTAAAAGTGGATCTTGGTTTAGTTATGACAACACCAAATTAGGACAAGGAAGAGACGCTGTTAAGAAGCTTTTGGATGACAACCCTGAGCTTGCAGAAGAAATTGAAGAAAAAATTAAAAATTTTATCTCATAATCTCATGTTTAGCAGTAACCTTCTTCTTTTAAAGCATCTGACATTATAGTATAAATTTTTTTCTTTAGTTCAGGCAGTTCTTCTTTTGTAAGTCCTGTTGTGGGAACAGGTTTGTGTATATTACATCTTGCCATTCCAGGTTTACCAACCCAGTATTTATAGTCGAATTGGAACGGAAACCTTTTTTTGTTATCGGGCATTGTTATAGGAACTATTGGAATTTGATGCTCAATCGCAATACTAAATGCACCGTTTTTAAAGGCTCCTAAAAAAACGTGTGGCTCTGGAACTGTTCCTTCTGGGTAAATCATAATATTATACCCTAATGATAATTTTCTTTTTGCTTGTTTGTAAACATCTTTTCTACTTTTGTAGCTGTCTCTATTAACCAAAATAGCAGCCTTTTTATATATTGTTGCGAAGAATGGAAACTTTTTAAGTTCTATTTTACCAACAAAAACAAATGGCTTTGGTATTGCAATTAGAACGAGCATTATATCAATCATGCTTAAATGATTAGCTACAAAAACATATTTTTTACTAAAATCAACATCAGGGGATATTCCAATTTTTGGAATAAAACCCATTCCAAAAGTTATAATTGGAGACCATAAATATTTTGCCAAATAAAATAAAGCAGGGTACCATTTTTCTCTTGAAACCGCAATTAATAAAACAGGAAACAAAAGGATAACACCAAAACCAGCTAAGAAATAAAACCAAATGTTCCAAAGAGCAATAAAAAAAATTTTGAGTTTCAGCATTCTTTCAAATTTAAGAATTGATATATAAAATCTATTATTTTTACATTTAACTAAAACATATGGAGCGCATTTTAACTGGAATTCAAAGCACTGGAGTACCACACTTAGGCAATTTACTTGGTGCTATCTTACCTGCAATTAAAAAATCTCATGAAAACACTAATGCTTTTTTATTTATTGCCGACTTACACTCTCTAACTCAAATTAAAGACGCTGAAATATTAAAGAAAAACTCATTATCAACTGCTTCTGCTTGGTTGGCATTTGGATTGAATCCAAACAATGTATGTTTTTATAGACAATCGGATGTACCACAGGTTACAGAGTTAGCGTGGTATTTAAGTTGTTTTTTCCCATTTAGTAGACTTTCCCTAGCACATTCATTTAAAGACAAATCAAGTAGATTCATTGATGTTAATGTAGGGTTGTTTTCATATCCAATGCTAATGGCAGCAGACATTTTATTATATGATGCGGATGTTATTCCTGTTGGAAAAGATCAATTACAACACATTGAGATGGCAAGAGATGTTGCTAGTAGAGTCCACACAAAATATGGCGAAGTATTTAAGCTACCAAGAGCTTTGTTAAATTCACAAACCAACTACATATTAGGAACTGACGGAACAAAAATGAGTAAATCTAATAACAATATTATAGATATATTTTGTGATGAAAACGACTTGTACAAACAAATCATGTCAATTTCTACAAGCAGCACACCATTAAATGAGCCTAAAAATCCTGAAGACTGCACTGTTTTTCACCTTTACAGTCTAATTTCAAATAAAAATGAGATTAATGACTTAAAAAATCATTATTTATCAGGTGGATATGGATACGGCGATGCAAAAAAACTTTTATTTAATAAAATTTTAGTAAAGTTTGAAAATGAAAGGAGAAAATATAATGAGTTCAATCAAAACCCTGACAAAGTTGAGTCAATTTTGCTTAAAGGC
>CEPJ01134518.1_pt1 | contig 13200 bp, 14 predicted proteins | sample 530561 | NCBI WGS metagenome assembly CEPJ01 (sample SAMEA2620404, study PRJEB7988) | marine metagenome | biome: marine biome (ENVO:00000447); feature: surface water layer (ENVO:00002042); material: "saline water (ENVO:00002010), including plankton (ENVO:xxxxxxxx)" | depth 5 m
GTGGCAGAAGAGATCTATTACATGATGTTTCCCAAATTTCTCTCGATTTAAACTTTGATGGATTAATGATTGAATCTCATATTGATCCAGATAATGCCTGGAGTGATGCTGCTCAACAAATTACACCAAAGGTTTTAATACAGCTAATGAAAGAGTTAAAAATTAGAAAAGGGGCTTTCAATGAAGAGAGTTATGTAAATAAACTTGCGAAGTATAGAACAAAAATTGATATAGCTGATAATGATATTTTAGAAATTTTGTCCAAGAGAATGATTATATCAGATAAAATTGGTAAGCTAAAGAAAAAACAAAATGTTGCTGTTTTACAATCAAAAAGATGGAATGAAATTTTAGGTAAGATGATTTTAGAAGGGAAAGAAAAAGGATTGAGTGAGGATTTTGTTTTGAAAATTTTTAAAGCAATACATCAAGAATCAATAAATCATCAAAATAAAATATTAAATAGTTAATGACAGGATTAGTTTACAAATCAACAGGCAGTTTCTATAAAATAAAATTAGAAAACGGATCTTTTGTTGATTGTAAACTTTCAGGAAAATTTAGAATTCAAGACATAAATTCTACTAATCCAATTTGTGTGGGAGATCAAGTACTTGTTGATTTAAATGAATCTTCTGGAAATGTAATAAAGGAATTGTTTGAAAGAAAGAATTATGTTGTAAGAAAGTCAGTCAAATTATCAAAGCAATTTCACATTATAGCCTCAAATATTAATCTTTGTTTTTTAATTGTTACGCCAAAAAATCCTGAAACATCAACTATGTTTATTGATAGATTTTTAGCATCAACTGTTTCATATGGAATTGATACTTTAATTTTATTTAACAAGATTGATAATTATGATATAAAGTCTAAAGAAATCGTAAAAAATCTTGAAAAAATATATACATCTGCTGGTTATAAAACAATTTCAGTTTCAGGAAAGAAAAAAATCAATATTGATATACTTAAAAGTATTATGATAGGTAATACATGTGTTTTCTCAGGACATAGCGGTGTTGGAAAATCAACATTGATAAATTCTCTTGATTCTGATCTAAATATTAAAACATCACCAATTTCTGATTCCAATTTAACTGGTCAACATACTACTACTTTTTCCCAAATGTATGATTTGGAATTTGGTTCTAAAATTATTGATACACCAGGTGTAAAAGGTTTCGGGTTATATAATGTCAATAAACATGAGTTAAAAGATTATTTCAAAGAGTTTTTAAATATCAATTCGTGTAAATTTAATAACTGTACACATAATCATGAACCTGACTGTGAGATTAAAAAAAGTGTTGATAATGGATTAATTTCAAGATCTAGGTATAATAATTACATTTCAATGTTATTAGAAATAGAAAATAGTTTTAGATAAATGAAAGCTGTAATTCAAAGGGTTAATTATTCAAAACTTAAAATTCATGGTAAAGTTTATAGCCAAATTTCCAAAGGATTAATGGTCCTTTTAGGGATTACTCATGAAGATTCAATTGATGATATTAAATGGTTATCAAATAAAATTGTAAATCTTAGAATTTTTAATGATGATAATGGAATAATGAATAAATCTGTAAAAGAAATTGATGGAGATTTACAAGTTGTAAGCCAATTTACCCTACATGCACTAACAAAAAAAGGAAACAGACCTTCGTATATTCATGCAGCAAAAGGTGAGTTTGCTGAAATTAACTACAATTTATTTGTAGATGAAATCAGCATGATTTTTAATAAAAAAATAAAAACTGGTAAATTTGGTGCTGATATGCAGTTAGATTTTGAAAATGATGGCCCCGTCACTATTATTATTGACTCAAAAAATAAAGTCTAATATGGAATTAAATATCCTACAAAAAAAAGTTGATGATTGGATTAAAAAGTATGGTGTAAGGTATTTTAATGAGCTTACTAATATGGCTCAACTCACTGAAGAGGTTGGAGAAGTAGCCAGAATTATTTCCAGAGTTTATGGTGAGCAATCCCCAAAAAAGAATGAAAAAATTAATGATTTAGGCGAGGAACTGGCTGATGTTTTATTTGTTTTAATATGTTTAGCTAATCAAACAGGTGTTGATTTGGAAAAGGCTTTTGAAGAAAAATTAAATAAGAAAACAAAAAGAGATAAAAACAGACACTTCTCTAATAAAAAATTAAAATGAAAAAAATTCAGATAATACCATCTGATTTATCTTCTGATTCTAGTGTTAAAATATCTGGTTCTAAAAGTGAGTCAAACAGAGTTTTAGTCTTAAATTCAATTTTCAAAAACATTAAAATAAGTAACCTTTCAGATTCTGATGATTCGATTGTTCTTAAAAATTCTCTTAAAAATCTTAATAAAAATATTGATATACATCATGCTGGTACTGCAATGAGATTTTTAACTGCTTATCTCTCAACAATTGATGAAGGTAAGTTCACATTAACCGGATCTAAAAGAATGAAAGAAAGACCTATTGGTATTTTAGTTGATGCATTAAAAAAATTAGGTTTTGATATTAATTATCTCGAAAAAAAGGGTTACCCACCTTTACAAATTAATGGAACTAAAAGCAAAAAGTCAATTATAAAACTTAAATCTGATATTAGTAGTCAATTTATCAGTGCTTTAATCTTAATTGGGCCAACTTTTAAAAATGGTTTAACCATTGAACTTGAAGGTGAAATTATTTCTAAACCCTATATAAATTTGACATTGCATGTTTTAAAGAGATTAGGAATTGGCTACTCATTTAAAAAAAATATAATTAAAATTGATTATGTCAAAGAGATTAATCCAACCGAATATTTAATTGAATCTGATTGGAGTTCTTCATCTTATTTTTACTCAATTGTTGCTATTTACAAAAAAATAAATATTAAGCTTAATAACTTTTTTAAAGGATCTTATCAAGGCGACAGTTATGTAGAAAAAATTTTTATGAAATTAGGTGTTAAAACTAAATTTTTAAATCAAAATGAAATACTATTATCTTCGATTAATGGCTTTAAAAGGCCAAGCAGTTTGTTATTTAATCTTATAGATAACCCTGATTTAGCCCAAACAGTTGCAGTAACTTGTTTGGCTTTAAAAATCCAAGTTAAAATAACTGGTCTTCAAACACTAAAAATTAAAGAAACTGATAGAATTTTAGCATTACATAACGAACTGTCAAAGTTGGGTGCACAAATTATTTTTGATGATGCTAGTATTGAAATTATTCCACCTCTTGACTTAAATAAAAATATTGAAATATTTACCTACAATGACCATAGAATGGCTTTGTCATTTGCACCATTAGGTTTGATTACCCCATTAATAATTAATGACCCTGATGTTGTAACAAAATCATTTCCAAATTATTGGAATGATTTATTACTACTAAATTTTAATCTAAAATTTAAAAATTAATTGTCATTTTACTTGACAACCCCAGTACTGTAAATGTATATTTGCCGCTTTAATTTATTTTTATGAAGCTTTCAAATTTTAATTATGATTTGCCAAAAGATTTATTGGCTGAATATCCTTCTGATCAAAGAGATGAATCAAGGTTAATGGTATTAGACAGAAAATCGAACAAAATTGAGCACAAATTATTTAAAGATGTGATTGATTATTTTGAAGACGGTGATTCTTTTGTTTTTAATGACACTAAGGTTTTTCCTGCAAGATTAATGGGTAACAAAGAGAAGACAGGTGCTAGAATTGAAGTTTTTTTACTTAGAGAATTAAGTAGAGATCAAAGATTGTGGGATGTTCTAGTTGATCCAGCAAGAAAAATTAGAATTGGTAATAAATTATACTTTGGGGATGATGACAGCTTGGTTGCTGAAGTTATTGACAATACAACTTCAAGGGGCAGAACATTAAGATTTCTTTACGATGGTTCATATGATGAATTTAGAGAAAAATTATTGGAATTAGGTCAGACACCACTTCCAAAATATATCAAGAGAGAGGAAGAAGACTTTGATAAAGATAGATATCAAACTATTTATGCTAAAAATGAAGGTGCTGTAGCAGCTCCTACTGCTGGTTTACATTTTTCAAAACATTTACTAAAAAGATTACAAATTAAAGGAATAAGTCTTGCTGAATTAACATTACATGTTGGCTTAGGAACTTTTAACCCTGTTGAGGTTGAAGATCTATCAAAACATAAAATGGATTCTGAGGAATTATTTATAGGTCAAAAAGCTGTTGATATCATAAATCAGACAAAAAGTAATAAGAAAAAAATTTGCGCTGTTGGAACAACTGTAATGAGAGGGTTGGAATCATCAGTTTCATCATTCGGAACATTAAATCCATATGTAGGTTGGACACATAAATTCATTTTTCCACCATATCATTTTTGTATTGCTAATTCATTAATCACAAACTTTCACATGCCAAAATCTACTTTACTTATGATGGTTTCAGCATTCGCAGGTCATGATTTTATAATGGAAGCATATGAAGAAGCAATAAAGGAAAAATATAGGTTTTATTCTTATGGAGACGCCATGTTAATTCTTTAATATGTCAACCAAAGTTCATGATATTAGGTCAATTAGCTTAAATGAGCTAAATAAATTTGTAGTTAATAATAATTTTCCAAAATACAGATCAAGTCAAATTTTTAATTGGATCAATAAATGTTCAGTTAAAAGTTTTGATGACATGACTAATTTACCAAAGAGTCTTATTGAATTATTAAAGGTGAATTTTAGATTTAATTTTAGTAAGATATCTTCTAAACAGATTAGTGTTGATTCAACAATGAAGTTTGCAATTAAATTACATGATAAGTTGATAGTAGAATCTGTATTAATACCTTCTGGCGATAGAGTTACAGCATGTGTTTCTAGTCAAGTTGGGTGTAGTTTAGATTGTGAATTTTGTGCAACTTCAAAGCTATCAAGAATGAGAAATCTTGAATCATATGAAATTTTTGATCAAATAATGCTCATGAACAAACAGTCGATTGAAAATTATACCCACGCTATTTCTAATATTGTATTTATGGGAATGGGAGAACCTTTATTAAATTATAATAATGTTATCAATTCTATAAATCTAATTACTAGTGATCATGGGATTGAAATTTCTAATAAAAAAATTACTCTATCAACATCTGGAATATCAAAAATGATAATTAAAATGGCTGATGATAATGTTAAGTTTAATCTGGCCATTTCACTTCACTCAGCTATTGAATCAACTAGAAATAAAATTATGCCTTTTTCTAAATCTTTCCCTCTCAGTCAATTAATTAAAAGTCTTGAATATTGGTATAAAAAAACTAAACGAAAAGTAACTTTTGAATATTTAATTTGGAATGGGATAAATGATGATTTTGAACACATAAATGCTCTAGTTAAAATCTGTAAAAGAGTTCCATCAAAAGTTAATTTGATTGAATATAATAGTATTGATGATCCTAGATTTTCAAAAGCAGATGAATTATGGGTTAATAATTATTTAAATATTCTCAAAGAAAATAAAGTATCTGCTTCAATTAGAAGATCTAGAGGTAAAGATATACAAGCAGCCTGTGGTCAATTGGCAAATAAACATTAAATTAACTTAAAGTGAAAAAGGTATTCAAAATAAGAGAGCCTATATCAAAAGAAATGGAAGTTTTTGAAGAAAAGTTTTCTAATCTAATGCTTACTAAAGTCCCGTTATTAAACAGAATTACTCACTACATAATTAAAAGAAAAGGTAAGCAAATGCGACCAATGCTTATCTTTTTGTGTTCTAAGCTCTTATCAAGTGGAAAGGTAAATGAAAAGGTTTTCAGGGGAGCTTCTGTAATTGAATTAATTCACACCGCTACTTTAATTCATGATGATGTTGTTGATGATAGCGATAGGAGAAGAGGTTTTTTTTCAATTAATGCGATATGGAAAAATAAAATTGCTGTTCTAGTAGGTGATTTTCTGCTTTCCAAGGGTATGCTTTTATGTATTGAAAACAAAGATTATGATTTGCTTGAAATTATTTCTGAGTCTGTCAGGAATATGAGTGAGGGAGAACTTTTACAAATTGAAAAGGCAAAAAATTTAGATATTCAAGAGGATATTTACTTTGAAATAATTACCAAGAAGACAGCCTCTTTAATTAGTTCATGCTGTAAAATTGCAGCTTGTGGTGTAGGAAGCTCAAAAAAAGAACAAAAGTTAATTGGAGATTTAGGTAATTCAATTGGAATTGCATTTCAAATTAAAGATGATTTATTTGATTATGGAAGAAAGAAGATAGGTAAGCCTAGAGGAATAGACATTAAAGAAAAAAAATTAACACTTCCTTTAATTTATTCCATTAATAATTCTGATAGATCAAAAAAAAGATGGTTAATTAATTCTATTAAAAAACATAGAAAAGATAAAAAAGTAGTAAAAGAAATAATTAACTATGTTAAGGAAACAGGTGGTTTAGAATATGCTATTGAAAAAATGAATTTCTATCACAAAAGTGCTATTAAAATTTTAGAAAAATTTCCAAAATCTAAATACAGTGATGCTTTAAAAGAAATGATTGATTATGTTATTGAAAGAGATTATTAAATTTATGTAATGATATCAAAAATCACCATAGATAAAGTTTTTGAAACTGCAGTAATAGAAGAAGTTATTGGTGATTTTATTCAACTCAAAAAATCAGGTTCGAATTACAAAGGGCTAAGTCCTTTTACTGACGAAAAGACACCAAGTTTTATGGTTTCTCCTGCTAAACAAATTTGGAAAGATTTTAGTAGTGGTAAGGGTGGAAATGTAATTGCTTTTCTCATGGAGCATGAACAATTATCATATCCAGAAGCAATAAAATATTTAGCAAAAAAATACAATATTGAAATTGAAGAAACTCAGTTAAGCGATAAGCAAAAAGAAAAAATAAATGAAAAAGAAAAATTATTTATAATTACTGACATTGCAAAAAATTATTTTATTGAAAGATTTCATAAATCAGAATTTGGAAAAAATATTGCCAAATCTTACATGCTTGAAAGAAATTTTGACAATGAAATAATAGAAAAATTTGAGGTAGGTTGTTTAACCGAGTCTATCGATGGGTTAAAAAAATTTTTATTAGATAAAAATTATAATGTTGATGATCTAATTTCTTTAGGTTTAGTTTCTTCAAAAACTAATAATGACATTTACAGGGCTAGAATTATTTTTCCAATTAAAACTATATCTGGAAGAACAGCTGGTTTTGGCGCTAGGACTTTAAAGACAAATATTAAATCAGCAAAATATATTAACAGTCCCGAATCTATAATATACAATAAAAGTAAAATTCTTTTTGGTCTTTATAATTCTAAAAGTGAGATTGTAAAAAAAGATAATTGTTATGTAGTTGAAGGCTATACTGATGTAATGAGATTTCATCAAAAGGGAATTAAAAATGTTGTTTCTTCATCTGGTACAGCTTTATCTATTGATCAAATTAATTTAATCAGGAGATTAACTAAAAATATAACAATGCTTTATGACTCAGATATGGCTGGAGTTAGTGCTACTGTTCGTAGTATTGATATAATTTTAGAGCAAAGTATGAATGTTAGTGTTGTCTTATTTCCAAATAATGAAGATCCTGACAGTTTTGCTAGTAACAAGGACACTAATGAGATTGTAAATTTTTTAGACAATAATTCAATTGATTTTATTGAATTTAAAGCAAAACTCTTAAATGATTCTTTAAAAAAATCACCAACTGAAAAAGCTAAAATAATAAATGAAATAGTGTTAAGTATTTCAAAAATACCTGATAGGATTAAACAAGAAATTTATATCAAACATTGTTCAGAAATCATGAATATTTCTGAAAACACTTTATTTAATGTTTTAGCTCAAATAGTTGTTACAAAAAAACAAATTCCAAGCAGCACTCCAATACAAGAGAAAATAATTGTTGAACATAGAAAGGTTGATCAAATTTTTGAATTAGAAAAAAAAATAATCGAAATATTGATTTTATACGGTGAAAAAAAAGTCATTTTTGATGAAATTAATTTAATAAAAAACGAAAAAGGTGATTTTACATACAAGCCTGTTAAAGTTGAGTCTTTAGTTTTTGAAAAAATATTTTTAGATCTTCAATCTGATGAGGTTGAGTTTGCAAATGAGAGTTTTAAAAAATTATTTAAAATGTTAATTAGTGAATACCAAAAAAGTGAAAATTTTGATCCAAAAACTTTTTTAAATTCATTAGATGAGAAGCTTTCAAATCTAGTTACAACAATTCTTATTAATGAAGATATATATCAATTACATAATTGGGAAACCAAAAATATATATGTAAAACAAAAATCAAAATCAATATCACAGTTAGTTACTGAAACTATACTAACACTTCGAACTTTATTGATAAATAAAAAGGTTAATGAATTGAGTAAACAAAAAAGTGAGACAGATAATTTAGATCAGGATCTATTGGACGAAATTGTTAATTATTATCAATTAAAATCTTTGTTGTCGAAAAAGCTAAATAGGGTTATTTAGTTTTGAAATGTTCTGGAATTATACAAATTGGTATAGGTTCCATTTTATGCTTATTTGCAGAGTTAAATTGATTTAAAATTTTGTAGACTTCAATTTCTCTTGAACTTAATGTTTCAATTTGAACTTTATTCTCTACTTGTTTCATAGCTTTTTCAAGCTCTTCATATGAAGCACCAAGTTGATCTTCATCAGTACGTGAATCATCCCATAGTCCATCAGTTGGTGGAGCTTTTATGATGCTATCAATGATGCCAAGTTCTTTTGCAATTAGTCTAACATCTGTTTTCATAAGATCAGCTATAGGTGAAAGATCAACTCCGCCATCACCATATTTTGTGTAAAACCCAACTCCAAAATCTTCAACTTTATTGCCAGTACCAACAACCAAGTAATTATTAATTGCAGCATAATAATATAAAGTAGTCATTCTAAGCCTTGATCGAGAATTAGCTAATGCTAAAAGATTATTTTTTGATTCAATCTTTTGAATTTTTTGTGAAAATTTATCAAAAGATTCTGTTAAATCAATTACTTCTGAGCTTACATTAGAAAAATTATTTTTTAACCATTCAATATGGTTTCCTGATCTTTCAAGTTCTTGATTTGATTGGAAAATTGGCATCTCCAAACAAAGAGTTGGATGACCCGCAGAAGCAGCAAGTGTTGATGTTACGGCTGAATCAATACCTCCAGAAATCCCAACTACATATCCTTTTGTGTGTGAATCATTAGTGTAAGAATTTAGCCAATTAACAATGTGTTTGATTACCTTTGAATAATTCATGAATTACAAAAAAAATTATTATCAAATTTTTTGCCAAATTAATTTATTTAAGCATTATTATAAAATCATTTTCTCATTTATTTTAATTTTTATATTAGGTTGTAGTAATAAAATCAATAAAGTTTATGATTTAGTTAGTATTGATAGGTTTGAAAAAAAATTTTTTAATGCTGATTCAGATTCATTAAGTAAATTAATTAATGATTACCCTTTTCTATTTCCTTCAAATTTTAATAAAGAAGAATGGGTTAATATAAAAAACGATTCTTTACGAAAATTTATTTTTAATGAATCAATAAAAAAATATGATGACAAAAAATTAAATAGAGAAATTTCAGCACTATATTCAAATTTAAGTAATGAATTTTCAGATTTTAATTCTCCTAAGATAATTACTCTAAATAATGGAATTGATTATCAATTTAAAATTATTACTACAGATTCATTAGTTTTATTATCGTTGGATTGTTACCTCGACAACCGAGACTTATACAAAAATATTCCATCATATATTTCGCAAAGAATGAGTGAAGAATTTTTAGTTAGAGATTTAGCTGAAAAATTAATCTCGAGACATGTTATCTATCCAAGAAATCGTCAATTTATTAGTAAGATTATTTATCATGGAAAAATTTATAATCTGATGATCAATAATCTCGATTTTGATGAAAAAAAAGCACTTAATTACAATGAAACAGAAATTGTTTGGGCAAAAAATAATGAAAAAGAAGTTTGGAAATTTTTTATTGAAAATGAAATTTTATTTAATACTTCTAACGACTTAGAAGAAAGATTTATAAACTTTGGACCATATTCAAAGTTTGGTATATCAATAGACTATGAATCAGCACCAATGATTGGTAGATGGATTGGTTATAAAATTGTAAAATCATATTTAATATCTAATAATAAAACTATTGAAGAAATTTTAAATATGAATGAGTATGAATTATATTTAAATTCTAATTATAAACCCGGATTATGATTTCTAAAAAAACTGACATAGTAATAAATGTTGAATTAGATGAAAATAAAATACCTGAAAAGATGAGCTGGTCAGCTAAAGATGGAGGTGTATCTAACCAACAAACAAAAGCTTTTTTATTTTCCTCATGGGATCACATCAATAAAGAAACAATGAAAATTGATTTATGGACAAAAGACATGCCTGTTGATGAAATGAACGTATTTATTCATCAAACACTTGTTAGCTTATCTCAATCTTTTTTTAAAGCAACTAATAATGAAAAAATGACTGATGCTTTCAAACAGTTTTGTGATTATTTTTCAGAAAAGCTTGACCTAAAAAAAAATTAAACTAAATTTTTTTGAATATGTTTTCTGATTTCAGAAATTCCAATATTTCTTGTAGATGAACAAATAAAATATGTCCTATCAATGTCTGGTATATTTAATTGTTTAAAATAGTCTTCACAATGTTTGTATAAATTATTTTTTTTTAATTTATCAGCTTTAGTAAAAATTATGTTGAATTTTTTCCCCTCGGAAATTAGAAACTCAATAAAATCAATATCTATTTCAAGAGGTTTATGTCTTATATCAATTAATATAAAGATTTGTAAAAGGTTTATCCTATTTAAAATATAATCAAATGAAATATTTATAATTTTTTCAGATTGTTTTTTTGAAAGTTTGGAATATCCATATCCGGGAAGATCAACTATGTAAAAATTATTTTCTACTAAATAGTGATTAATTAATTGTGTTTTTCCTGGTATCTTTGATGTTTTAGCTATGTTTTTTTTATTTAAGATAGAATTTATAAGACTAGATTTTCCAACATTTGACCTACCAATCATTGCAAACTCTTGAAAGCCGTCTTTTGGACATTCGTTTTCATTTGAGCTACTTTTTTTAAATGAAACTTTGGAAAAACTAGACACAACTATAAATTTTTCCTTGAAAGCCAACCGTATAAAATATCATTGAACAAGTTTGGATGTTCCATCATAGGAGCATGACCACACTTGTCTATCCAAAACAGATCTGAGTTAGGCAGAAGTTTATCGAAATCTTTTGCAACATCTGGTGGTGTTACAGTATCTTGTTTACCCCAAATTATTGCAGTTTCTATTTCTATTTTTGGTAAATCTTTTGCCATATTATGTCTTATGGCACTTTTTGCCATTGCTAAAATTTTAATTAATTTTTTTCTATCATTGACTGTTTCAAAAATTTCATCTACAATTTCTTTTGTTGCAATTTTCGGGTTATAAAAAACACCTTCTGTTTTTTTTCTTATAAAGCTATAGTCTTCTCTTTTAGGGTAACTATCACCCATGGAATTTTCATAGAGTCCAGAACTTCCAGTTAAAACTAACCCTTTTAATAAGTTAGGAAAAAGTTTAGCATAAATTAACCCAACATGTCCACCTAATGAATTTCCAACAATTACAAAATCTTTAAGTTTTTTAAATTTTACAAATTCATTTACAAACTTTGCAAAAAACTTAACATTTGTATCAAATAGTTTAGAAGTATATACTGGTAACTCTGGAGCAACAACATTATAGTTTTTTTCTGGAAAGAAATTGAATACATCTTCAAAGTTACTCAAGCCTCCCATTAGACCATGTAAAATTAATATTGGTCTCCCTTCACCAACAGACCTAAAGTTAAAGCCATTTTCTGATATAAAACTTTCCAAAATCTATTATGTTTTAGCAGTTGCGGACAAAGATATGTATTTCATTTTTAAACAATAACATAAAATGAATATCGAAAACTAAATTATAAATTCTTTTAAATAAATGATAATCAGCATTTTATGTATTTATTTTAAAAATTATTAACAATGTGGTAAAAAGTGGTAAAAAGTGGTAAAATTTAAATATATTTGATAATAACGCTAATCTGATATGTATAATCTTATAGGAACATATGAATGCAAGATTGATAATAAGGGAAGAATTATGTTTCCTTCATCCTTTAAAAAACAGTTAGAAAAAGAACTTTCAAAAGGGTTTATTCTTAAGAGATCTGTATTCCAAAAATGTTTAGAACTCTTTCCTATGAATGAATGGGATGAAACAATGCAGGGGGTAAATAAGTTAAATCGTTTTACAAAGAAAAATAATGATTTTATTAGAAGATATACTGCTGGACTTAAGCATATTGAATTAGATAACGCTGGAAGAATATTAATTCCAAAAGATTTAATCAATTTTTCGCACCTTAAAAAACACGTTGTAATATCAACAGCTTTAAACATCATTGAAATATGGGATAAGGAAATGTATGAAAATGCGATAAATGATTCAAATGTTGACTTTGCAAAATTAACTGAGGAAGTAATGGGTAATGATGATAATAATGTTTCATAAACCTGTTATGTTAGCTGAGGCTATTGATAGTCTTGAAATAAAAGAGAATGGGATTTATGTTGATTTGACCTTTGGAGGAGGAGGCCACTCTAAAGAAATATTAAAAAGAATAAATAATGATGGAAAATTAATAGCATTTGATCGGGACAAAAGTGCTATAAAAAATAAAATTGATGACAACAGGGTTATGTTATTAAAGCAGAATTTCATTTATCTAGAACAAAATTTGAAATATCTAAAAATATCCAAAGTTGATGGTATTCTTGCAGATTTAGGTGTAAGTTCTTTTCAGTTTGATTCAATCGACAGAGGATTTAGTTTTGAAAATGATTCGGTACTTGATATGAGAATGAATCAAGAATCAAGTATTGATGCAATTGAGATTTTAAACAACTATTGCGAAACCGATCTTGCAAATATTTTTTTTAATTACTCGGATTTAACAAATTCCAGAAAAATTGCAAAAAGTATAGTCGAAAAAAGAAACATAAAAAAAATAAAATCCTCAACTAATTTAAACGAAATACTTTCTGAATTTATAAATCCTGGATATGAAAATAAATTTTTAGCTAGAGTTTACCAGGCCATAAG
>CEPJ01104442.1_pt1 | contig 13193 bp, 9 predicted proteins | sample 530561 | NCBI WGS metagenome assembly CEPJ01 (sample SAMEA2620404, study PRJEB7988) | marine metagenome | biome: marine biome (ENVO:00000447); feature: surface water layer (ENVO:00002042); material: "saline water (ENVO:00002010), including plankton (ENVO:xxxxxxxx)" | depth 5 m
GAACTTATCTTCTATTCCCTGAAAGGTCTGCAGTAGTTTGCCGACTCTTTCATTCATAATCGACTGAGATAGGCAGATGACCTCAAAGTAATTTTCATCCTCCAAATTCTTTTGAATTCTGGCAAACGCAGATTTGTACAACTCTGAGGTCAATCGACCATCTTCATCCGCTGCGCGTTCATCCATTAAATCATCAATGGATTTGATTTCATGATCTTCAAGCATCACTTTTGGTTTTCTCAGAAAATCTACTGAGTAACTTCTATACCTGAGCATTTGAATACTTATCCTTCCAATAAAAACATTAATTTATATCATTTTGTCTAACTGAGTGTCCATAAATTATATTTGAGTTAAGCCATATTTGAATTTTTTATCTGAGAACTTCTGTGGGATTAAGAAGAGCCGGCAACTCTCAAGAAGGACTTTTCGAGCGAGAACTGCCAAAGTAAAAGCGATTAGACTTTTAATTATCTATTTTAAATGAAATTTGGTAGCAGAGGAGGGACTTTAACTCCGAAAACACATTTAACGATAATCCAAAAAATAGAATTGATAAATAATTTTCTATGAATTGTCTTTTTGGTGGTATTTTATTAACGGCGCGACGTACGATCTAATCAAAGTTTTTAAATAAATTCGACAACCAAGTAACACCAGCTTTATTTGCAAAGATACGTCTGTAAATATCAGAATAGGAGTCAACCCGTCTTACGATCCACTTGGAGCTGCTACCGAATCGATGTCCGTTCCAAATATACAACTTAATTTTTAAATTGTTTTTAAATACAAATCCTCGATTTTCCTTAAACTACAGCACAATTATGCCAATATTTTAGGCAAAAAAGAAGTTTACCGTTTTTGTGAAATGTAAATACTTAAATGACCACATTTACTACATTTATCAGTAAGCATTTGTACAAGTACTACATATTGTTGACATGTTACTTTTTTGTATATTTTTCATCAGGTTTTGCAAATTATTCACTAGATTAACTGCACTAAATTTCTAACAATTTGTATCATAATAGACGATGTTAGTTTAAATTAATTTTCATGAATAGCTAAATACAAGGAATATGATTTTTAAGCACAAAGGAGTTGTAAAATGAAGATAAATGATCTTACCAGAAGAACATTCTTAAATAAGTCAATCGCCATGTCATCTATGGCTTTAGTCCCGAATTTGATGAGCCAAGCTGCACTAGCTGGAGGTCACTCCGGCACGATGGTAATTGCAGCGCCAGCTACTCCTCAAAGTCTTGATTGTGAATATGACGTATCTTTGGGAACTTTTGAAGCAGTTGCAGCTCTTTATGATGGCTTGGTAGAATTTGAGAAAATGCCAGACGCATCAGTTCCCAGTGCTCAAAGAGAAGACACTGCATACTACGCTGACAAGGTTGGCGGAGTAAATATGAAAGGAAAGCTTGCTGAGTCGTGGGAGTTGCAACCTGATGGTAAACGTATCGTGTTCAAACTGCGCGAAGGTGTAATGTCTAACTGGGGCAATGAACTTACTGCAGAAGACGTGAAGTGGACATGGGATCGTAAGTTCGGACTTGCGGCCATAGGTGGTTTTTATACAAAAGTTTCCGGTTTAAGCCGCCCTGAAGACGTTAGAATTGAGGGTAAATATACCATTTCCTTCAATCTCGATAATCCGAACCCACTTATATTAAAAATTCATCCAAATCTTTATAATCCTATTTATGATTCAACAAAGTGTAAGGAAGTAGCCACAGACGATGATCCTTGGGCAAAGGGTTTTATAGAAAACGATAGTGCCGGTTTTGGACCATATAGGTTGGAAAGTATGGCGCGTGGCCAGCAAGCTGTATTCGCTGCTAGGGAAGATTACTGGCAAGGTAAACCTGCCATTGATAGAATTATATTCAAAGAAGTTCCGACATCTGCTTCGCGAGTACAGCTATTACAAGGGGGAGCTGTTGATATAGCACAGTACTTACAACCTCTTGAAATTAAGGGTTTAAAAGGTGTGCCTAACGTTGAGGTTGAGACGGTACCGGCATCATTTATGATCTGGATCGAACTTAATGCTAAAATGGCTCCATTTGATAACGTAGATATACGCCGGGCAATGAATTATGCTTTCCCAATGGAAGACGTAATGAGCTCTGTTTATCAGGGACTGGCCAGTCCATTGGATGGATGCATGCCAAACATATATCCAGGCTTTATTGGTGGTTCGCCTTATAGCTATGATCCAGCAAAAGCCAAAGAATTATTGGCAAAAGCAGGATTTTCGGATGGGTTTGAATCAACATTGTCTTACAATGCAGGCGATCCAGTTCAAGAACCAATTGCGATATTATACCAATCAGCACTTCGCGAAATAGGTGTTAATTTGAATTTAGAGAAAGTCCCCGCTGGATCTTTCTATAACGCAGTATCACAACGAGAAAAAGCAATGATCTTTTATGTAGATAGCCCATGGTGTCCAGATCCTGGATACTCAATGACTCTATATTTTGATAGTGAAAGCTTTGTTAATTACTCAAACTATGTGAATAGCGAAGTAGATGGTCTTCTAAAAATCGCAGCTGAGACAGCAGACGAATCTATCCGACTCGATGCGATGGGAAAGGCACAAAAGATAGTGATGGACGAAGCGCCTTGGACTTTTGTTGCTTATCCAAATTACACAATGGCTAGGAATAGCAATCTTAACGGATGGACGTATTACACATCTAACAATATCCGATTTCAAGACTTCTCTAAAAGTTAATAGTTTTTCAGACGGCTTCACAATTGAAGCCGTCTGAAATATTAAATGGCACTATGTTGCAAAAAAGATCTCCGGAAGAATTATGACTGGCAAGTTTAATCTTTTTATTCGTGTACTCAAAAGACGACCAGATTTTATGCTTGGTTATATAATAGTTTTTTTAATTATTATAATCGCAATCTTTGCCCCTTTATTTGCGCCGTTTGATCCAATAAAATCTGATGCAAAAAATTATCTCAAATCTCCCCAATGGCCATATTTAATGGGAACAGACGCAACTGGAATGGATGTCTTTTCAAGAGTTTTATATGCTCCCAGAGTCGACCTTGCAATCGCATTATTAGGTACATTATTGTCAGCCGTTTTAGGGGTTATTTTAGGTGCGATTGCTGGCTTTTACGATGGCTCAGGAAAAGTTGCAGGTTTTGGTTCAGCTTTTATTATGCGGAGCGCTGACGTCGTGCAAGCGTTTCCTGTTTTTGTATTTGCTATTGCAGTTGTTGCGGTACTAGGTCAAAGTATTCAAAGTCTTGTAATGGCAATAGCATTCGTTAACGCTCCAATTTACTTAAGATTAATGCGCTCCCAATGCCTATCTATTCGGAGAATGCGTTATGTTGAGGCCGCTTATGTAGCTGGGACGAGTGACTTTAAAATTATCGTTGCCCATGTCATTCCAAATTCAATAGCACCCCTTTTAGCTCAGCTATCTGTAAATATCGGATGGGCCATTTTATTGACTTCTGCACTCAGTTTTATAGGTGCAGGCGTCGAGGCTCCAACTCCAGAGTGGGGAAGCATGATCTCAATGGGTTTTCAAAATATTGTTACAGGGCATTGGTGGCCCTCAATATTTCCGGGGTTAGCCTTAGCAGTTACTGTACTTGGTTTCGCGCTGGTAGGCTCAAGTATTGAAATACTTGCAGATCCAGTAAGAACAAGAAAACTTTTGTTATCTTAGAATTGGAAAGGTAAATGAAAAGACTTTATTTGTTCCTTGGAAAACGACTAATTTTTGTAATACCACAACTTTTTGGTATAACACTGGTAAGTTTCCTTTTCTTACAACTTATTCCTGGAGACCCTGCAGTACTAATGGCGGGCCCATTTGCTACGCCCTCAGTTTTAGAAAACTTGAGAGCAGAGTTAGGGCTGGATAAGTCACTTTTTGAACAATTTATAATATATATTTCTAACGTATTACGTGGCGATTTGGGAAATTCGTGGCAGACCACTCGGCCAGTTGCGGAGGATCTCCTGCAAAGATTTCCCGCCACTTTAGAACTCATAGTATTAAGCTTATTGTTGGCATTAATTATTGGAATACCACTAGGCAGAGCCGGAGCACGTTTGAAAAGAGGCATAACTCGACGGACGGCTGACTACTATGGGCTATTTGCAGGTGCTCTCCCAGATTTTTGGTTAGGCTTAGTATTTATTTATATTTTTTACACGGTGCTTACTATAGTACCAGCTCCATTGGGAAGAATAGACTTTTTTATAATTCCACCCCCCTCAGTTACCGGTTCATTATTAATTGATAGTATTATAGATTTGAACTTTGCAGCCTTTAAAAATGCAGTTGGCCATTTAATCTTGCCTGTGGTCACCTTAGGCCTCATAAATGCAGGACCGATATTGAAAATGACGCAAGCTACTATGGAAAGAATGCTTGATGAGGACTTTAGCAAATATGGGGCACTTTGTGGTTTACCGGAAAAAGTGATAGCTAGAAAAGCTTTTAGAAATTCCCTACCTTCTGTAATTACCATAGTAAGCGTCCTTTTCGGATTTCTAATTGGAGGTGCCGTATTAGTGGAAATTGTATTTAGTTGGGGTGGCGCGGGTCAATATGCAGTCAATGGAGTACTTAACGCTGACTTTAATCCTGTCTTAGGATTTGTTTTGGTTTCAGCCGTTTTTTCCTTGGTGATCTACCTAATAGTTGACCTATTATACTTCTACATTGATCCACGTACAACATAACGTCTCGGAGGAATAAAAATTTTACTTTCTGTTGAAAAGGTTCATGTAGATTTTCCAAATGAAGATGGAAAAACCAAGAAAGTAGTCTTGGATGAAATTTCGTTGCAAATAGAAAGCAAAGAGATCATTGCACTGGTTGGGGAGTCGGGTTCTGGGAAGACAATACTATCTCGCGCAATAATGAACTTGATACCTAAACCTGGACGTCTAAACTCTGGAAAAGTTCTATATCGTAACAAAAACTTAATAGATCTTAGTAATGAAGAATTGGCTGATCTAAGAGGTAATAAAATTGCAACAATTGTGTCTAATCCAAAAGGTGAACTAGACCCACTTGAAACGATCGGACAGCAAATAAGTAATGTTATAGTACACCACTTACGGTTAACACGCGAAGAAGCTAAAAAAAAGGCTATTCAGCTATTAAAAGATGTAAAAATACCTGATCCAGAACGTCGTTTTGATGCGTATCCACATGAACTTTCCGGTGGTATGGCACAACGCGTGATAATTGCAATTTCCCTTGCTTGTGATCCAGAAATTGTTATTTCAGATGACGCAACCTCCGGATTAGATGTTACCGTTCAAGCTCAGATTTTAGATCTCCTTAAAGACCTGGTTGTAAATAAAGGTTCTTCGTTAATTTTCGTAACGCGCGATCTTGGTGTCGCAGCGCATTTTGCAGATCGCGTTTGTGTTCTATTTGATGGTAAAATCGTAGAAGATAAATCGACAGTTGACTTTTTTAAGGGCCCAAAAAATGAATATGCTAAAGAGTTGTTATCAGCCTCAAAGTTTCAAGGGAAATCAAAAGTTAATTCAACGAACGAGTCTAGCTCCCATACACCAGTAGAAAATAAGGCACCCGTAAAAGAACAATTACTTACGGTGTCAAATCTGGTAAAACATTTCCCCATAGCTGGTAGCTCTGCAGTTGTACAGGCTGTGAACGATGTTTCTTTTAGTCTCTCAAGTGGAGAAACATTAGCTTTAGTTGGCGAGTCAGGCTCTGGAAAAACAACAATTGGACGGACCCTCCTAGGCCTAGAAAAAGTAACTGCTGGCAGCATAGATTTTATTGGTAAAAAATTAGGGCAAAGGCGAAGCTTTCGTGATCCAGACCTAATAGGTAAAATTCAACTTGTTTTTCAGGAACCAGCCGAGGCGCTAAATCCGAAGATGACATTATATGAAATCGTAAGTGAACCCTTAAAAAATCTAAAATCAAATGGAAACAATTTCGAAAAGACTGTCAGAGAAAGTTTTGATCGTGTTGGAATTTCTGCGTCAGATATGAACAAATATCCTAACGAAATCTCAATGGGATTCCAGCAAAGAGTCGGAATAGCAAGAGCAATTGTCTCCAATCCAAGACTCATTATTTTGGATGAACCAACTTCTGCATTAGATCCAACTGCAAGGGCAGAAATTATGGAACTTCTAATTCAGATACAAAAAGAATTATCTACATCGTATCTTTTCATTACACATGATTTGTCAGCGGCAAAACACATTAGCCATAAAATTGCGATCCTTTATCTCGGAAAGATCATTGAACAAGGCAATGCAGAAAGAATATTTGCGTCGCCTAGGCATCCATACTCACTCGGCTTGCTTTCATCTGTTCTCTTGCCAAGCACCAGTGTAAAGCGTCCAACCAGTGTAAGTTTAGATGGAGAGATACCTAGCCCAATTAATCTTCCAACAGGCTGCAGTTTAAAAAGTAGATGCCCTTTTCGTGAAGAGCTCTGCGAAAATATTCCAGAAACAGTATATCTGTCCGATAACCATGTAGTTCATGCATGTAAACCATGCCTGATAAAGACTGAAAAAATTGGAATGATAAAGGATTATTTTGAAAAATTTGAGCTTGAAAACTCCAATATAGGAACCAGTTAAATTTTAACAATACATCAAGGAGGATGTTATGGGAAAGCTAGACGGAAAAGTATCAGTTATCACTGGAGGTGCGACAGGCATTGGAAAGGGCTGCGTGGAGTGCTTCTTCGAAGAAGGATCAAAAATTGCTATTTTCGACCTAAAAGATGAGGACAGCCATGCAATGGTTAAGGAAATGAATGAAAAAAGGGAGGGATCGGCAGCCGCTTATGTTGGTGATGTAAGTAAACTAGATGATGTGCAGAAAGCTTTTGCTCATTTTAAAAAAGAGTTAGGCAAGCCAGACATTCTTTTGAATAATGCAGGGTATGATGAACTTGTTCCTATCGAACAAATGACGTTAGAGCAATGGAACAGAATGATAGCAGTCCATTTAACAGCAACCTTCCTTTGTACTCAACAAGTCATCGCGGATATGAAAGCTGCGGGTTGGGGAAGGATAATAAACTTCTCGAGCCAACTTAGTCATAAAGGTCAAGAAGAAATGTCGCATTACTGTGCAGCTAAGGGTGCTATAAATGCGTTTACAAAGTCTCTGGCTTATGAACTTGGGCAAAGCGGAGTACTTGCTAATTGCATAAATCCTGGACCAATTTATACGCCTCTGCTCGACGATTTAGGAGATGAGTGGGTCGCATATAAAAAATCGCAGTTGCCCACTAACAGAATAGGGCTTATTTCGGAGGTTGTTCCATCTGTTTTATTGTTAGCATCCGATGACGGCGGGTTTTATCAAGGAGCTACTCTAAACATGAATGGTGGTGATTATATGATTTAAAAAATATGTTAGATCGCGCCAGAAAGGTAAGCAATGTCCAGAATTCACCCCTAGAAACTCACCATTTCTGGGTACACTTCTGTAATATATAATAAACAATGAGATCCTAGTGTTAGAAAATTTATTTGCACCCTTAAAGATTGGTTCAATTGTTCTTAAAAATAAAATAATTATGGCTCCTTTGACCAGGCAATCAGCATTTTCGGACGGAACTCCAACTAAGGAAATGGCTGCTTATTACGCTAGACGAGCACAAGGGGGTGTCAGTTTAGTGATCACTGAAGGAACATACCAAGTTGATGAGTTGGGTTGTAAGGCATATTTATCGCAGCCCGGTATTACAAATAAGGACCAGGTAGAAGCATGGAGAAAAACTACAGATGCAGTGCACGCTTACGACACTCCAATTATTTGCCAATTGATGCACGGAGGAAGAGTTTCAGATCCCCGGTGCTTGTTCGAGAATGAAGCACCTGTATCTGCTTCGGCAACAAAAAGCGAAGGATGGGTACTTTATACAGATACCGATGATGAATTGCACGATAGAGGTATAAAAGGTAAATGGCCAAGAGTAACTTTTCCAAGGGCCAGAGAGTTGAGTATCCAAGACCTCGAAAAGGTTGCAGATGGTTTTGCAGAGGGTGCAAGAAGAGCAATAAATGCTGGTTTTGATGGGGTTGAGATTCATGGAGCTAATGGGTATCTTATTTATCAATTTATTCATCCCAAAACCAATCTAAGAAGTGATAAGTACGGTGGCTCGCCGGAAAATAATGTTAGGTTTGCCAAACTAGTTTGCGACAAAGTGCGCGATGCGATTGGACCAGACAAATTAATTACATTACGACTTAGCCAAGATGGCGTTGATGATTTTGATGGTCTTTGGCCCGGTGGAGTAAAATATGCTGAGGAGATTGGGGCAGCCTTGGCTGATTGTTCAGCTGACGCACTGCATTGGTCTAGCTTTGATTGGCAGGATAATCGTGATCCCAGTTCGAGTATACCTATGCCTAAGGTAATCAGAGCGTTTTCCAAAAAACCAATGTTAGTTAACGGCGGCATTACTGACGGCAAGGACGCCAAGCTTGTTCTTGATACGGAAGCAGGGGATGCTGTGGTAGTAGGGAGACCTTTGTTTGCCCACCCTGACTGGCCACATATAATTCGCTCAGGCATTCCCTACAAGTGGAGTGAATTTGACAGGAAATATGTGGTACAGCCACCAGTAGATCTGTCTCTATGCTACCCTATGGATCGTCTGATACCAGATTGGGATCCTGATTTTTCAAAACGGCGAAAGATAACTTAAATTGGCCATTTAAAATGACCAAAGTTATGGAATGATTTTATACAAATTAGCCAAAAATACATGTATTATTTTGGCTCAACCTTTTTTAATAACAAGACGTTGCATACTATTATAGGTATTATACCTAACCAAATATAGATCGGCACTGTGCCGCTCGTAAACCAAGTTTCAATTAAGGCTGCCCAGACTGGGATTAGATACGTGTAGGAACTCACTTTGGTACTAGAAATATTTCTACTGGCAAATGCAAGTAACGAAAATGTTCCGATGCTCGCGAATATAACCAAATATATAAAGCTCAGCCAGTGTTTTACCGAGAAATTTAAAACTACCGCCAGCTCCAAATTTTGTAGCGAAATAAAGAATAAAAGAATTGCGCCATAGAAAGTAACTCCCACTGTTATCTCCAATGAGTCCGCTTTAATTTTGAATTTGGGCAACAAAACTATATAAAGGGCGTGAAAAATGGTGCCAAGTAGAATCAAAAGATCACCAAAATTAAAATTTAAATTAAGTAAATTTCTAAAATCGCCTTTCATAATAACAAATATTGCTCCACATGCTCCAACAGTTAAAACAAAGAAGGTCTTTAGAGGGGGAAAATGCTTAGCAAAAATTGAACTTAAACCTAACGCAATAAATGGTAATAGAGTGAAAATAGTTGCTGCGGATGTCGGGCTAGTGAAGCGCAATGAATAAAAGAGCAGTATAAAGAAAAATACGTAACAGGCTGCTAAAACAGTGAAACTTTTCCAGTATACAACTAGAAATCTCAACTTTTGTTTTAAATAAACAAGGTAACAAGTCAATAAAGCAGCTGAGAGCGCAAATCTAAGTAATGTTAGAAAATCAGGGCTTATCTGGTTAGTAAGAATAGCACTAACTACGAATGATCCGCCCACAAAAACCGAAAAACCCAGCATAGCAAAGTGCGACAAAACTTTCGTGGAATTCATACAATTAAACCTTTTTAGGGCTGCAGTAACTATACTTTAAATCTTAATTAACCGTTTCAATTCATTTACCCACGAAAAGCCAACTGCGCCAAAGCCCATTTACCCCAGTCTGATAAGTACAATTTATCCATTTTTTCTATAAAAAAAAATCGTAAAGCTCAAAATTATTATGGTCAATTAGTTTATGAAAATAATAAATTATCAACTTAAATCCACAAAGCTACAAAAATCTTGCTGAAAAAATATTCATTTAATACACTAGTATTATAGAATTATAATTATTGCCCTCATGAAGACTTCTATAAAGAATGCTTATAACACTTCCAGAAAGTAAGTGGCAAAGCGGTGTAAAAATCAAATGAAAAAAAATCCTGAAAAATACTTTAAAGCATCCGGTAAGATTATTGGTTCTGCAATTGCATCTGGAGATCTAGATGCTGTGGAATATACCGAGTATCTTTTGGATCTAATAAGCAAACAAACCTCCACCATTTTTTTAAATGTAACCAAAGACAGAGCCTTAACGGAAGCAAAAAATGCAGGTAAGCGTGCAAAAAACGGAGAGACTTTATCAGCACTAGATGGGGTACCAATAGCATACAAGGATTTAATTGACATGGTAGGCGAGCCTACAACTGCTGCGTCTAATTTGCTGCAAGCCAGCCCTAAAGCCACAAAAGACGCTTATGTTGTACAAAAAGCTACCCAAGCAGGAATGGTTAACCTTGGAAAATTGAATTTAACCGAATTTGCTTACTCTGGTCTTGGCTTAAATCCCCACTTTGGGACACCGCATAATCCAAATTCACCTCAAAAGCCACGTGCTCCCGGCGGTTCATCCTCTGGATCAGGAGTTTCTGTAGCAGCAGGTCTGACGCCGATAGCCATTGGAACGGACACTGGAGGATCAATCAGGATACCTGCGGCTTTTAATGGGATTGTAGGTTACAAACCATCCGAAGGACGAATAGAAAAAACTGGTGTTTTTGCTCTTTCAGCCACATTTGATACAGTCGGGCCGTTAACAACAACTGTTAAGGACTGCATATTAATTGACGAAATCCTTAGTACGGCAGGTGAAAGACAAATTTGTAAAGCAAAATACGACAAGATAAGCCTTTATATTCCTGAGGGTGAAGTATTTGAGGAATTAGAGCAAACTGTTGCTGAAAACTTTGAAAAAGTTATCAGTAAACTCGGTAAAACAGGAATAAAAATCAGACATGGTAAGTGCTCTGAACTTTCAGAAGCTATAAGGTTAGCCCGTGAGTTAGGTACTATAACTGCCGCAGAGGCCTACATCGAACATGAGAATCTTTTGTTAAGTGATAGTCGTAAAAAGATTGATAGGCGCGTCGTAAAAAGGCTTGAGATGGGAAATGCAATGTCGGCCCCGGCTCTTATAAAACTGCAAAGGGCTCGACAAAAATTAATGGCATCTCTAACGGAACGGTTAAATGGTTCATTGATAGCCATGCCAACTACACCAATTACAGCGCCATCAATAGAATTACTTGAGAGCGATGATGATCTATTTCATAGTATAAATCTAAAAACACTCAGAAATACAGCGGTAGGGAGCTTTCTTAATACACCGGGCGTAGCTATACCAAATGGCAAGGATAAAAATGGTATGCCAACAAGTTTATTAATTTCTGGCGTCGCAAATAATGATGATTTTTTATTATCAGCTGCAAGCTTGATCGAAAAAGAGATAAAAATCTACGATTAACAATTATATATTATTTTTTATTATCAGAATATTTTCAAAATTTCTAATAACACTTTGTGTTTAAAAAAAATGTTGAAACTATAGACACATTTTGAAGAATTATGCTCCTGTAATTAGAAATTTTTCCCAAAGTAACTGTTACACAAAACGGATGAAATACTGAATGCCAATAACGCAAGGCGAATTGGAACTGAATTTAGTTTAGGTTTACTTAATAAAGCCAAAGTACCAAATGAATTGTCTATTAGCATACTATACTTTTTTGATCACAGAAATCGACAGCTATCAGAGCCATTGAAATTCACTATTATAAAATAGAGGTTTTCATAAGTGATTTTTGTCTAATCTATCAGTCTCTATCTGGTTTGGGAGAATTAGAGCTGCAAGAAATATAATGATAGCCATGCCAGCCATAAGAATAAATATTGCGTTAAACTCGTAACCATTTTGCATCAGTGAGCTACTTACCGGCAGAACACTGGCACCCACACACAGGTTAACTAAAAACTTTATACTCAGTATTTTATCTCTCCTCTCATCTGGAATGTACCTAGATAATATCGCATCATTAATTGGAACTTGACCAAACACAAAACACATTGCAACTAACGAAGTAAAAAATAAATACCAATTATCTAATGCAGAAGCAAAAGAGATAAAAACTATTTGACCAACCGCAGTAAAAAGTAAAACTGACTTTGGTGGATAAACATCAATTAATCGGCCAATAACTATCTGAGAAAAAGAGGCGCATGCATAAACCGTAGCAGCCAAAGCACCAGTTACAGCAACAGACGTTGAGATATCTACAAGATAAATCTCAAAATATCGCGGTATTATGAATGTCATTGCTCCAAAGATAAAACCTCCCGCCAAAGTGGAGAGAGCAATAGAGCCTAAAGCCCACTCCCAATTTTTTGCAAAATTTCTGTTCAATTCCAACGTTTTAGTCTGCTCAACTAGCGGCTTATCCTCAAGAACTAGGATAAATATAAGTCCATACATTAAGCAAAAAATTCCTGGTATAATAAAACAGAGTCGCCAGTCTCCAAAAAGTAATATCGCACCAAAAACTAAGGGCGCAGCGGCAACTCCCATATTTCCATATACTCCATTTATTCCCAACCTAAGCCCCATTTTTTCATTTTTTGCTAATAGCATAGCAGTACCAACTGGATGATAGATTGATGCAAAAATACCAATGACAGCCAGTGACGCCGAGAGAACAAATAAACTACTGGATGTTCCAGCGGCGATGGACGCAACCGCAAGTCCAAAATGATATATAACCATTAACGAAGCTCGAGAAAATTTAGCGGCCAGAAATGAAGCTATTGGAGCAAAAGCCCCAAAAAATAGAAAACTTAAAGTACCGTAAACCATTATTTCGTCATAAGTTAAATCAAAATGTCTCCCGGCATCATATGCAGCTTTTGCAAAAATTAGCATTATGAAGTGATCAAGAAAGTGACTTATATTAAGATATATATCTCGAACCGTTTTTGATCTTAATTGTACTTTATTCATTTTTGTCAAACTTGCGCTTAACCCTATTTAGTAGATAAGACCGGCTTTAGTTAACGCAAGCCTAACTCAAACTGGTTAGCAAATCAAAATTAAGATTTATAAAACTCCCACGTGATACGTGAGGTCCAACAAAACGATAAGTCTATTTTATTTATTATTTTTGGTAGCGGAGGAGGGACTTGAACCCCCGTCACGTGGGTTATGTTTCCGCTGCTCTGAGTGGAAATCTCAAATACAGCATAACCGCAAGTTGAATG
>CEPJ01015333.1_pt1 | contig 13187 bp, 19 predicted proteins | sample 530561 | NCBI WGS metagenome assembly CEPJ01 (sample SAMEA2620404, study PRJEB7988) | marine metagenome | biome: marine biome (ENVO:00000447); feature: surface water layer (ENVO:00002042); material: "saline water (ENVO:00002010), including plankton (ENVO:xxxxxxxx)" | depth 5 m
CAAGAAATATTCTGAAATTTGGCCAAATATAACGATGAAAAAAGACTCACCTGTTGATGCTGACGAATTTAAGGACAAGAAAAATAAATTACAAGAATATTTTTCAGAAAAACCTGGAACCGGAGACTGATTAAAATAAGGAAGCTCAAATAATGGCAAACAAGGTAAATAAAAATTACAAAATAAACGAATATGTAGTTTATCCATCACATGGGGTGGGTAAGATTACGGATATACTTGAACAAGAAATAGCCGGAATGAAACTCGAACTATATGTCATCTACTTTGAAGAAGATAAAATGACACTTAGAGTGCCAACAAATAAAGTAGAGTCGACAGGTATGAGGGCGATATCAGATACAAATTTGATAGATGAAGCATTTTCAATTCTTAAAAGCAATGCAAAAGTAAAAAAAACGATGTGGAGCAGACGAGCTCAAGAGTATGAAACCAAAATCAATTCGGGTGATATTATTGCCTTGTCTGAAGTTGTAAGAGACCTGCATAGAAACCCCAGCCAGTCCGAGCAATCATACTCCGAGAGGCAATTATATGAATCAGCACTCGATCGTCTTGCAAAAGAAGTCTCAAGAGCACGTGGTATAAAAGAAATTGAAGCAGTTACAAATATTGAAGGTCAACTTGCGAAAAATAGCAAGAATGCTGCTGCTAGTTAGAATTAGTCATTTAGCTTCACTGTAGCAATTAAAGCATGCAATGACCCCATTTAAAAAAATAAATATAATGGGTGGTGACTACGAATTTACCCTCAATATTTCCGGCCCTATGGACAACTATAATCTAGAATATGTGCCATCAGACCTGCCAGATATATATAAAAAAATACTCAATCAGGAAAATTTTCAAGTATCTGAGTTCTCATTATCAAACTATTGCATGATGCGTGAGCGAGATATTTGCCAAATGACAGCAATACCCGTCTTTGTTAATCGAGGTTTTCGACATGGCATAATTTGGGTTCGAAAAGACAGTAATTTAAATAGTATAACTGATTTAGAGAATTCTAAGGTTGGTATTAAGGAGTATTCACAAACAGCTGCAGTGTGGCTTCGAGGTATTTTATTAGAAGAGTATGATCTCCACTGGAGCTCGATTTATTGGTATGCGAACAAAACACAAAGATTTATACCGCCAACAGAGGCAAACGTGAAACTAATTAGCGGTGACCCAGAGGAATTATTGATAAACGGAGAGCTTGATGCCTATGTTGCCCCAAGACCACTTGATCTTAAAAAATCACCAAAAGATAGGGTGCTGAGACCACTTATAAATAACTATGCAGAAGTAGAAAAAAAATATTTTGAAACAAGCGGTATTTACCCAATAAATCACTGCGTGATGATCCACCATGATGTAATTACAAAATATCCAGAGCTTGGATATAGCATATTCAAGGCATACAGCAAAAGCAAAGAAAAAGCACTAAAGCGGAAGTTGGGTGCAACACTTCTACCTTGGGTTGACAGACAATGGTCAGAAATTATTGAGCTATTTGATAATGATCCTTATCCGCATGGACTTACAGAGCCTAATATAAAAAATATTAATAAATTAATTAACTATCTCCACGAGCAAAAGCTCATAAAAGTTAAACCTACATTGAATGATTTATTTCCCGTAGAAAGCCATCAATGGAGAGAGTAATTAATCGAACTTCGGATTTACACAAACTCTAATTCTAGATAAGGTAAATTTGGATAAATAACTTTTATTTTGTCTCCAGGCCTGACAGCGCCGCCCTGTGTAACTATTGACATCACCCCTGACTTTACATCTAACTTTCCTGAGTTATTCTTTGAAATTACTCTCTTCAATAATCCATCTTGAAAATCTTCAATTTGTTTGCATGGCTCTCTAAGTCCAGTTATTTCAACTTCTGCTTCAAGTCCAATTTTCAAAATCGTACCCTTTGGTAGATTTATCAAATCAATACCGACTGTTGTTATATTCTCCCCTAGGTCCCCTGGCTTAATGTTATGACCTGCCCCTTGAAATTCTTCTATAAGCTCAGAAGTCATTAGGTGAACTTGTCTAATGTTAAGTTGGTTCGGATCTTTTTTTACTCGGGATCTATGTTTAACATATTTTCCTGCATGCGCATCACCTTCAACACCGTGCATAGTTATCAGGTTTATTTCCTCCTGACCTTCTTTTGAAAATTCATGCGACTCTTTTTTACTTACAGCGAAAACATTCCCAATTTTTGTATCCATTAGCAAGCCTCCATATCAAAAAAAATCACAACAAAATCATACATTTTATCTATAATTTTACAATATTCTCAATCTTTAATAAAGTATCAGACGGCAAATTATTAAAGTAACCATGAAAAAGATATTTATTCCATATATAACCTAAAAACTGTATTCGTAATCTCTCATCGGGCAACCAACCTTCATCCATGATAAACTCATTTAATTTTTTTATATTGTTGGCGTGCCTTACAAGGCCATCTACATTATAACATGCATCAGCAAGTGTTATAACTGGCTTACCAAATAATAATGCCTCGATACCAACTGTTGAATTAAGTGTTATAACAAGCCGTGCATTTTTTATTAGTTCCTCTGTGCTGTTGCCATTTGCAAAAAGTATATTTTTTCTTGGCGGGTATTTTCCAGCTATAGATTGCTTAAAACTTGGGTGCTCCTTAATTACAAAATTTTTATCTGGATATTTGGCAGCAAATGATATTATTAAGTTCATAAAATCATCCATCGTCTTTATCCATCTCGAATGAACCCTAATCTGTTGATCTGACGGAATTTGAAAAGGGAAAAATATATAGTCATCTGGTAGCGGGGTAAATGGATAGCTAAGCTTTAATTTTCTTACTTGAACCTTGGTCGGTAAATCTTGTGCCCCATAGTTTGGTTGATTTAGATAATACCCAGCTTCTCTTGGTAATGAGTTGGCTGCATTTACTCCACGGCAATCTATTTGCAGTGTATTTGGGAAAAAACCATTCTCGATATAAACACGCCTGTGATTTGTCTTGATGCTATCAAAAATATTATCGGGTGATATGGACCCATTAAAAATTAGAAAAGTAAGTTCATCCTCTTTATTGTTATCTGCTAAAATTTTTAATAGCCTTTTCAGCAATGAGGCCTGCAATGTCTTGTATATAATATAAGGCTTGTTTATCAATCGCAGTTTAAATATTTTTGGGTAATCAACCTGTTTCCTATAAACATTACCCGCAATCAACTCGGAGCAACTACTATCATTGATCCCAAAAACTACTAAGGATAGTATGTTGGGTGCTTTATTTCTGTATAAATTAATTATGATGGATAGTACATTTGTCTTTACAGTAATTACTCTATTTTTTTCTATCATGCCAAAATTACGCATCACAGATCTGTCCAATTTTAAAAACTTCATACTACTTTATTGTTAGATTTATCTTTTAATTAATTATATCAATTACAATTGAATATAATATATTTTTATTTTCTGATTCGTTCTGAAAAGCCTGTAGACCATGAAATAAACATTCGTTATTATCAATCAAGTGGGGGCGTAGCTCAGTAGGATAGAGCACCAGATTCCTAATCTGGGGGTCACAGGTTCAAATCCTGTCGTCCTCACCAACAAAATTGAGATTACGTCGTCTTTAGCTATTGAGTTATTAAAACTAATTCATATATTCGCTTTATAACAATAATAACTTAAAATATTCAATGACAAGAATATATAAAACATTTTCTTACCTGATTACAGCAGCCATTTTATTTTTTTTACTCTCAAGTTTGGCAAGTGCAAATCTTGTCTATTCAAATTTTATTATATTTGAAGGTAAAAAAGATTTTGAACTGTCTAATATTTCATATCACGGCATGGGAAGTGGAAGCAAAAGCAGTTCAAAAAAAAATAAAATAAAAAGGGAGATGAGGGCGTTAAAGCACTCCCTGAAAAACGTTTCGTACCAAGAGTGTATATTGGAAATGCTCATAAAGAATGGTAATGATCCGGACTCAAGCTTGTTATCAGTGAATAGGGCCTTAAATGGGAATAAGATTGAGCTGAGAAAAATACTCAAAGAAAATTATCAATCTTGCAAATCTTATAAATAACTCATGAGCGAGAATATTTTTTTGGCGTCAGACTATTATCTGGTGACTGATATAATGAGTACTTTTCATTAAAAGTATATTGCTATAGGCCATACTATAATTTTTATAAGACTCTTAATCCGGGTTCATAGGTTCAGAACCTGACCTCCTCATCACAATTGAGACAACTTAAGTTTTATTTCTTTCCTCATTTTCAGCTTTCTCAATCCTTTCATTAACCTCTTTGACACCCATCTCAAAAAGCTTGTTGTATTCGTCCTCGGTTCCCTTTTTTTTATGCCAGTCTCGCATGGTGAATACACCTGCGAACTTCTTAAGTTTCCTATGCTCTTTTAGGAGGTTGTAATATAAAATAGCTAGAGTTATCGCAATTATAAGAGTTACAAAAAATAGAAGGTTAATGTTCATAAGCAGCTACCCATACTCATATAATTTAGATTAGCCTCAATTCAAATATATAGAAGATGACAAAAAAATGAATGGAAACAAGAAAAAACATGAGCAGATATCTCACCAGAATTTTTAAGCTTTCGTTATTAACCCTATCCGCAGCATTTAATTCCAACCATTTCCAAACAGGCTTCATTAATAATCTTAAATAAAAATAAGCAGCAGCTAATATACCAATAACTATTAAAATTCCACTTCCCATACAGGAAGTTTAACAGATGGAATACTCAATGACAATGTCGGTTTTATTTACAATAATTTTTCAATTGAAGGGGGTATTCAAACACCCATGCTATCAGATCTATACCGCATGACTCCCGCAATTACCCATTCTCCATTGTAGTTATAGAGGGTGTATAGATAGTTATTTATAGTGTTATTACTTGAAATGACGGTGACCATCTGGAATGCCATTTCACCTTTAAGCTTCAATCCTTCGAATGTATGTGACTTAGAATTCCAGATATCAGAATATCCATTTTTAACCATTTTACCAAAAATTTCTGCAGACGGATATTGCCTTTTAATTTCAGGTGAAGCATAGCTGTATGCAAGTGATAGGTTCTTCTCTTTAAATGCATTGAACTGCGATGTAATAACTTTTTCTATTTGAGGTCTAAATTCTTTTTCTGCCCCATATGAAATTATGGTTAAAATAAATAGAAGTATGGGTATATAAATAATTTTTTTCATTTTTTGATTTTCTACAATATTTTATTATATAAACGATGCTAGATCCGATATAGACCAACTCTTAATTGTGAAGTATGAGTAATAAAAAATTTTTCCCATATTTAGTGGGATCTGAATGCTCAACATAAAATTATGAATTAGTTTAGCGTGCAGCGTCAGTAACTATTATCTGGTCCGTGCTCAGCATTGTACAGCTCCAAATAGTAGTAATAATCTATTGGGTCTTCTGGTGGACCTAAAATATTACCTCCTCCTTTTATCCAAAAATCAACATCTTCTGATTTAAAAGGTTCATATATGTACTCTTCTTCTTTAGGTAATTTTCTATCATGATCCCAAATGTATAATGAACAGAGTAACATTGCGATCACCAATACACCCATTATGATGTACTGGTTTCTGGTATTCATATATTTTTGATAAAAGCCAGCCATTTAAAACCCTTGAGAAAGTATGAAAATTAACAGGGTGCTTAATGCAAAACTAACCATGCCAATTTGTAATGTCTTAATTAAAATAGCCATAATTTTATGAGTTAGAGAACTATTAAAAATTTTAATTTTGAAGAATGATAGAATGAGACCGAGAAACCACAAAAGGAGTATGGCGCCCATCGAAAACACAGAAGCAATACCAGTAATTAATAAAATGGTTCCCATTATGTAATTATATCAGTAGGCCTAAGTCATAGCAATGCAGGTATTTTTATAATACTAGCAATCCAAGACTGACTTGGTTTCGTATATTGAATAGTGGGTAGCGGTTTTGTTGTTTTCACCAAACACATCCCTATAATCACTACCCACACGCACTCATGATACCATCTGCCTAAATTTTATGCAATGACACACTTTCTTGTGATCTTTGCGTGTTTGGTTTTCTTAAACGCACTTATCTATGAGGTAAAGTCTTTTTGAACTAAGTATTATTCTTCAAGACGCCTTGGATCTGAGTGATTTAACTCAACTTTAGCCATTTAATACAATCTTCAAGCCTATCATCACCCCAAAATACTTCACCATCGTATATAAATGTTGGGCTCCCAAAGACGCCTGATTTATAAGCAGTATTAGTATTTTTCTCGTATGTAGATTCAATATCCGAGGCCTCTACTTTTTTTAGTACCTCATCTTTATTTAACTTCATCTCTTGCATTATTTCACTTAGATTTGGCTCCGTCGCTGGCTCTTTTCCCTCCTCAAACCAGCGCCTGTAGGTAATTTTTACATAATCAATTCCCCAGCCTTCATTCATTCCGAGAATTGCAATCTTATTTGCCAAATCAAATTGTGTTAATGGATAGGGAGCTGGAACTTTTGGGCTAAACCCGTAAAACTGAGCCCTTCTTTCAATATCACGCCACATATAGTCGGACTTGATCTTTTTTGATGGTGGAGTAAAGGGAATGTTATCCATTTCCATCATTATTTTTCTTACACTAAATGGCTTCCAATTGAATGAGATATTCTCATTTTTTGATATTGCATCAATTCGATTGACAGATAGGTATGTATAAGTACTTCCAATAGAAAACCAAAAATCAATAGAATTCATATAAAATCTCCAGAAAACAAAAAGGTTCAATCTTTATAGAATCTAATCTTTTGAAATATTTGTGGCGCCGGTCTCGAAGCCGATAACCTGTCCATCTTTAAATGTGTAAACACCCATTACGGCTTGTTGATTACCATCACTAAAAGTCACAAAAGCATGCTCAATACCTATTTCATCATTTTCGTAAATAATTCTGACTCTTTCACGGTTTATGTCGTCACTCATTGCCCAGCCAATTACATCCTGTTTGGTCAAAACTGCCCCATTAGAATGCATTGTAAATTTATAATCATCGTGAAGTAACTCATTCATAGCTGATTCATTTTTTTGATCAATGGCTTGACCTAATTTTTCTATTATTGACATAATGTTTCCTTTTTATTTTGTTTAATTATAAATATATCGAAATTAATTACTTTATAAAAGAGAGAATTCTCTGACTCTATCAAATGTGAAGTGATCTGCAACATCGCTTTTTGCATAGTAGACGTCCTCGACTACACCAGCTTCATTTATTAAAATATCAGTAACCGCAATATCTAAATGACCCTTGATACTTAATGGAATGTATCCCTTAATCATTGCTGGAAATATTTTATGGGCCTTTAATAACGTAGCAGCTAGTAATTTAAGAAATGATCTTTGTATGTTATATTTTCTAAAATACGTGAATTCTTCATCCGCTAATATGGTAAATGGAAGATCTCCATGCTTGTTCATATATTTGCCCAAGTTATCAACTGGTGAGTGAAAGATCCCAACATGGGTAAAATTATCTCCAAACTCGCTAAACCTTTTTTGTAGTTCATTTATTCTCAAATTACAAAAAGAACAGCCAGCGATCCGATAGAAGGTGAGTAAAACCTTTTTTCCCTCTGTTTCTGATAATTTGAAAGGTGTACCGTCATGCCTTGGAAGAACAATTTCTTCTAATTTATCCCCTTTTTTAATACGCATTATTCAATCCTCTCTGATAATATATAATTGTATAATTCTAGGACTTAAATCTAAGTGTAATCTCAGACTCATTCATTGATACCACAAAATCACTCATATTTACAGGATGAGGAGGAAACATTGAGCCTAATAAGATTACATCATCCCTTAATATGCCCCGTCCGAGTTGGTTTGCAACAAGGTTACATTCATCAAAATTATCCTCCAAGGTCCCTATCAAGGCTTCGATATTTTCGAATGGTTCCCATCGTTCAGGTCCCATTGTTGCTGTGATTTGACAGTTATTCACACCATCACCCCAACCAAATCCTGTATCCGCATCCACAAGCCATCCGCGCTGATATATATTTTCGGATAGAACAAAAGCGGCACTTTTAGGAGGGCTATGAAAATCAACAAATTCTATACCAGCAACAAGACTAGAAATACAATTTTTAATTTGATCGAACGTCGCATTTGAGGGAATATCGGAACTTATATGCGCTGCTAATTCAGCTTCTACTCTGGGATCAATAATCGCTTCTAAATCTATTTGTGTGTTTGATAGGATTTTACCAGAGTCAAACAGCGCTCCAATCAACGGTCGATTTATACCCAATGCTTTTAGACCAGCCTGTGATCCAAATCCAAGCTTCCAACCTACTTGCTTTTTCCCTAGTTTTATTTCTTTTTCAATTGCAATTTTAAGTGCATTAAGATTCTCTTCATTTAACATTATTATCGATACCTCGCCTTGATTTATTATAAATAACCTTAATGAAATTCACTTACACAAGCAAGCTGTGATACATTCTAAATTTATAAACATCTTAAAAATATGTATATCTATTTATCTAATTCGATGATATGTATAGATATGTTTTGAGCTAAAATTCAATATATATGAGTTCAATGTATTAATGTGAATATACCAGCCATATTACTACGGCAATTTGATATCTGATAAAGTGAGAAACAGGAACAAAGTTCCAATTAATTAATTTGCTATCTAGGGAGTATTATAATGGCAAACGGAAAAGTTAAATGGTTTAACCTAAAAAAAGGTTATGGTTTTATTCAACCTGAAGAAGGCGATAAGGATATTTTCGTCCATATTTCTGCACTTCAAAATTCTGGCATTAGAAATTTATTCGAAGATCAAAATGTTGAATATGATGTTGCAGAAGAAAAAGGTAAAGTATCAGCTGTAAATATAAAACTAATTGAAGATTAGTAATCAAAATATAATCTATCAGCTCAAATAATTTTTATTTTCAAGCTTGAGAAGATCACGCTTTTTGTTTATTCCACCTTTTAGGCTATATCCACCAATATCACCATTTGATTTTACTACTCGATGGCATGGTATAGTCTTTGGGTCGGGATTTTTGCCACATGCATTTGCTACAGCTCTGTAAGCTGTCGGTCTACCGATATTTTCAGCTAGCTTCTTATAGCTAATTGTCTGACCCTTCGGTATTTTTTTTATTTCATTAAATACGCTGCGTTGAAAATTTGTAAAATCTCTTATTTTTTTTTGTTTCATTTTTTTATGTTAGTAACTAATAAATTGTTAGTCTATTTAAAAATATACAATATCATTGAAGAACAAAATTCGGGATTAATTTTATGAATGAAATAAAAGAAAATGGCTATCTCATACACTGGTATAACTTACATGAAGATATCGAGTCGGAATACTTGGAATGGCTGCATGAAAAATATATTCCGGCACGTCTCAAAGACCCAAGGATCCTGTGGGCATGTCACTTTAAGTCCCTCACAAATGTAGAACACCCAGGTGAGAAGGGAAGGTTAAGCCATGATAATAAATCAATTCCTGCGGGTGATCGTTATATATTAATTTTTAGTTCAGAGGAACCTGGTATTTTTGCAGATCCAACAGTTGCTGAATATCATCAATCATTGAATCAAAATGATTTGGGTTATCTAAAAATGAGATGTGAAGAGAGATATAATATCATGACGGAAGAGGCAAGAGGTCCTGGTTCAGAAGAAAGGCCATTAGATGGGGCAGGTCTATCAAAATGCATTCAACTGGGAAATTTTAATTCTGGGTCATATGAGGATGAAGATGAGCTTGCAAGTTGGTATGCAACCTGGAGGATTCCATCAATGAAGAAACTACCTGGGTGTCAAGGAGTTCGAAAATTAGTATCGATTTCGGGTTGGGCAAAGCATGCCATCTTATATGAATGGTCATCACCAGATGCAAGAAACAGTACCTTTGTGGATCACGAGATGGCAAATCCTGAAATGGAAGCATGGACAGATCGTGTTGTAAGAAAATTGGTGCATGCTCCAGGGTCTCCAAATTTAGCACAGAGAATTTGGCCAATTATTGAATAGCTTGGATAGTCTAAATGAGCATAAATTATCTCATCACAGGTGCAAATCGTGGTATCGGCCTCGCACTTACTGCGGAAGTCTTAAAAAATAAAGAGAAAGTCATTAGTCTATGCAGAGAATCCAGTGACTCTGATAAACTTGTGTCCCTTCAGAATGCAAACCCCGGTCTGGCGGAGCTTCGCAAAGCTGATGTAACTGTTGAAAAGGATCTAATTAATGCATCAAAAAATATTGAACATCTTGATGTTTTGGTGTGTAACGCAGGTATTATGGGGGCCAGAGGTAGCATGACGGACAAAGATAACGACTATAATGGCATATCTGATGTACTCATGACAAATGTAGCCGGACCTTTTTTCACGATTCGAGCATTTTTAAATATAATTAAACGAAGTAAAAACCCTAAAATAATAATAGTATCCTCGCAGATGGGAAGCCAAAAACATTCTGGAAGTGAGTCCTATTTTTATAGGGCTTCAAAAGCCGCAATAAATAATATAATGATTACTTTTTCAAATGAATTAAGACACAGTGAAATACCTATTGTTTCTGTCCATCCAGGTTGGGTTCGAACTGAAATGGGTGGCAAATTTGCAACACTTTCAACACAAGAGAGTGCAAATTCACTATACAAATTTATACAAAAAATTGATATGACAAAGTCAGGTCATTTTTATAATTATGACGGAAACAAACTGGATTTCTAAAATATACAAAACGTGAGATTGCAAATAGATTTACTCACTAATTGTTCGTTAGAAGCGTAATTCAAAGTGTACGAGTTGATCTCTATTTTTACTGCTTTGCTCCCATCAGGATGAAGCAAATGCGGCATAAACTATCGCTATTATTAACCCACGCGTGGTTCGTACCTCTTTGGATGACAATGTCTCCTTCACTCAGAGTTACCTCCTCATTATCAAGCAGCAAAGTTATCTCACCTTCGAGGATTATCGCATAATCAACTGTTTGTGATTTATGCATAAATGGATGTCTTTTTGACTTTACAAGCGTATCTCCTGCATCTAAATCTGAAAAGTAGGAAGCGCTATCAGAAGAGAGATTCTGATATTTTTTATCAGGTTCAAAAGATGAAATTCGACATACAGTCTCATTCGGCTGGGGAAACATAATAAATTCATCATCAACCCTTTCAATATCACCTCTCATTTCGATTGGAAACTCCGATGTATGCCACAAATTGGTCAGACTAACCCCGGGCCTTGTATTTTTTTCCATTTTATTTGTTACAAACTCATCTGAGACTATAATAGACTCTCCAGTCTCATCAAAACCAGTAACTACTCTGCGACAATTTTTACTCATGCACTTCTCATTCATCAAATAATTAATATATCTATCCATAAATTATAGAATATTTATTGAATTTGGTACTAAAATTTTACAGGCTCAACTAACTCAAATTGCAAATCAGATGTCTTGTGATATTAAAATAAAGGGTATATATGTATAACGTACTTAGAATTGCGCCGGTAGCTCAGCTGGATAGAGTATCTGACTACGAATCAGGGGGTCGGGGGTTCGAATCCTCCCCGGCGCGCCATAAAACAGGAATAAAATGAAAGCATTTAAAAATAAGGTTGATAATTTTTTTAAGTGGGTTAAGGGATCAGAATTAGTTCTTCTCGAAGAAATTGATGTTACTGAAGATCCGGTTCGCCCTCACTTAAACTTAGATTTTAGAACTAGCTATGGTAGGCAAATCTATGGATTAGAATATGATAATAATATAGAAGGCATTGTGTGCATAGCTTTTACCGATGAAATCCCTCATACTGAAAAAGAATTAGAATTAATGAGTAAGAATTCTCATCTTGAGCAAAACTCTAGTATCCTAATAGCCTATACCGTATGGTCTCGGAAAAGAGGTGCGGGGAAAGAAATAATGCGAAAATTATTAGAGCATATCATAAAAAATATGGAAAATATCAAGCAAGTCGTAACCCTTTCTCCATTGACGCCCATGGCAACTCACTACCATATTCGAAATGGAGCAAAACTAATCAGCATAAATTCTGATACCCAAAATTTTGAATACGAACTCAAGAAGTAGAGTATCCTAGTTTTGAAGCGGTGTTGGTCTCCAATTTTCAGGTGCTATTGTTACACTCCCTGAATTAATATTTTCTTCAATCTCAGTTTTATAGCCTAATGTTTCGACTGTAAACCAACAGCCAGGTTCAATTGAATATTCTGTCAATATTGAATTGATATACATTGCCTGGGCATCAACCCCATTCTTGGAGATTGATAATACGGCAGTATCACCTGCAATATATTTTAGGTTTATGCATTTAGTAGATTTTCGCCAAGAGATATAATCGTCAATTGTTATTATCATTATCAAATATTTACATTACACCAAAAAATGAACTGATTAGCCGCACGCCTATTATAAAGAAAAGGCATAGAAGTACCTTTTTGAAGGTCTCTGCATTAATTTTAAGACGTACATATCTACCTAATCTCATTCCGATAACCGCAAACACTGCACAAAATATTGCTATTGGAACCATCTCTAACAAAAATACACCTGTATAATAATACCCAATTGTTGCCGGAATAACGGCAATCAAAAATAAGAATCCTGTTGTGTCGACAAATTCTTGTGGTGATGCCTTCCTCAATATCAGATAGATTATTATTGGCACACCCCAAATTGAAGTCAAACCACCAATTATGCCTGCGATCGAGCCCATTCCAAGTTGCCACAATCGATCATTCTTTATATCAAATGACCAAGCCCCTCTGAACAGATTATCTAAAGCAAAAATTACGACCAATATACCTATTAGTAGTTTTAAAATTTCATCACCTAGAATTACTGCTTGAAATGATGTAATAAAAATAAATACAAGCATTGTAATTGCAAAAACTTTATATTTTTTCGCAGTATTCATTGGGCTTTCTGCAGAAATATATTGCTGGAAATTTGCGACAATAACTGGAATCATATTTAAACCAATTGCTTGGAGTGGATTTATAAAAAATGTTAAAAGAGCAATAGAGGTAAGTGGTAGGCCAATACCTGTTACCCCTTTTACAAAACCCGAAATCAAAAAG
>CEPJ01014437.1_pt1 | contig 13132 bp, 13 predicted proteins | sample 530561 | NCBI WGS metagenome assembly CEPJ01 (sample SAMEA2620404, study PRJEB7988) | marine metagenome | biome: marine biome (ENVO:00000447); feature: surface water layer (ENVO:00002042); material: "saline water (ENVO:00002010), including plankton (ENVO:xxxxxxxx)" | depth 5 m
CCCCCGGCTGACAAACCAGAAGCAACATTCAAACCACCCAGACCTGTTGTCAGATAGTTTCCATACTTCATATTATCGAAAGCACCCAGACCAGCAAGTCCACTACCGATAGCTAGACCAGCCCTTACTTCGTCCTTTCCAAGGAAGTTTCTAATTTTCTTAAAGACACTCATAGCTATCTACCTCTATTTTGCTGTATTTTACCGGCCCTACCACGGCCTTGACCCATACCCAAACCTGACATATTCAACTCATCAGATATGGCCATAAATGGAAAATCGTTTGTAGTCATGCCGTATACATCTTGACCCGGCATACGTTTTCTTTTTAACAATGATGTTGGTGCAGTATCAGGTATATCGGGTCTGATACTTGGTTGGTCAGGAATTGTTTTTAGTGGCTGGGATATAGGTGTATCACCGTCATCACCCATGCCCGTAAACATAGAACGGCCCCGCGCTTTACTGTCAGAAAGCTGTGGCAAGAACTGATTTATATCTACTCCAGCAAAATCCAGACCTGTATTGATAAGACCAAGTTCTGGCAATCCTAGAACAGAGCTAACTGTACCAAATATAGTTGCAGTATCTTTATCTAGTTGTGCGTTTTTAATTTGGTTAGCTGTACTCGCTAGACCAAACGCTGTAGAAGCGGGGCCGACAGGTGAAAGAAAACTAAAGACTTTTCCAATGTCGCTTCCAAAGAAACCTCTGCCACCACCTTCAACCATGTAAGAACCGGTTTCTGGGTTGTAGTCTACAATCTGTTGATTGCGGACTACGCCCTGACCGCCCAATAACTGGTCGGCTCTACCTAACTTAATATCTGGATTTGCCGCTAGAAGTTCTGCAAAGGCAAGTTGTTGTGCGCCCTTGGTCATGTCTCCTATGTTAGGGACCCCATACTTTTCGCCGAGTTCCTTCAATTTGTCTTGAGTTACCAAAGCAAAGTTACCGGTATTGCTGGCTGTCAAACCTAAGTTCTCAGATTTAAACGCTTTTTCGGTGCCGCCTTCGCCTGTATAGAACCTACTAAAATCTTGGCTGGTATCAATGTCTCCGCGTCTGGCTCTGTCATCCTGAGAACTTGGCTGGAATTGACTTCTATCAAGGGTCTGTGAAGGTATCTCACCAAACTCCACATCTCCTGTCACGCCGCTCTCAAAAGCCTCGTTTTCAAAACCCTCGGCTCTTGCACCAGTTGCACCAGACACACCACCTGTTAAAGTTCCTGATACATTATCAAAAGACCGTTTGGCAGATGTAGGTGCTGTGTACCCAGCCTGACCGATGACTTGCTGGGTAACGCCTTGAATAACAGAACCAACACTACTGCCTTGATTGGCTGTACCGCCTTCTGCCGTAGCAAACGGGTCTGTGCCTGTGTTTAGGAATGTCGCAATCTGTGATACGCTTGCACCTTTGTCAGCCATAGTCCGGGCATAATCTACTTCCGATGTTGTAGCATTTTGCAATGCTCCATAGTTATTACCGGGTTGACCTGAACCGGCACTCGATGTCCAACCGATTGCCGCATCATCTGCTGTAGAACCTGTTTTAGAAACACCGCCTACTCCAAAGATGGTGCCGCTTGAAGAACTATCATCATCACCGCTAGAAGACCCGCCACCGGAACTAAAGTTGTTATTCCCGCCGCCCGTACTGAACTCACCGCTATCACCGACACCATAAGGGTCATCAACACTAGAGTTGCCACTGTCACCGCCATCACTGCTAAAACAAAATATTTTGGATTGGATAGGGTCAATCACATCAACACAGTCTGTCAATGTGATACCATCTCTATAAGGATTTATCTTTTGTAACATGCTCAAACGCCATACCTATTTTACGTATAGAACCATCTGGATATCTTCGGACCCAGTAAGCCCTATCTGTATTGAAGCTGGGAGCAATCGGTGTAAGATACTCGCGTACCCATCTACCAAGTGTTCCAACATCTCCGTATGGCGCAATCAAATCCATGATGTATATCCGTTGTCCGCTCTTCCAGTCCTCTGGCTGTAGTTTGCGTGTACGGTTTAAAAATGAATTTTCAGCCTCGTAAGACAAAAAAGCCCAACTTATAAACCCAATGACCTTGCCGTCCCTGTAGAACAGTCGTGCTTGGTCTATCTCCATCGGCACAATAAACAGACGTTGTATGTCCTTTATGTACCAGTTTCTGTGCAATTCAGAGCCTAGACACAACTCTGTAATGTCACCCAATACTACATCATTTTTTATCTCTAGGCTAGACATAGACATAGACATAATTATTTAATGTCAACCACTAATGCAAAGTCTAGAATTCTTAGCTCACCAACCACGTCATAATCGTTGTTAGAACTGGATGTCGTAGTAAACTGCAAAGAGATGGCTTTGGCTCTGTGTGGTATCGGAATATCAATTGGTCTGGTCTGGTCACCACTAATACCGGTAGTTGGAGAAAAGCTATCTGCTTCAGGACGGACTGTTGTAGACTGTAAGTTATTATTGTCTTGGTCAAAGACTGTAATTGTAAAATCGGCTGTTCCTACAGCCCGAACAATAAGCCGTTTAAACATCTTGTACTGGTCTGGTGTGTTCAGACTGAGTAGAGGTGTACGGATACTCATATCAGCTTGGGCTGGTTTAGAACCTCTAGTTAAGTCCTGACCATCACCTGTACCGTTTCCCCATGTACCAACTTGTAAAGCAGAAATCTGTGCGCTTGTATCTGGTCTCGCAAAGAAAGAAGCACAAGAAATGTTTGTAAGAGGTGAGAAAGAGAAAGACCTGAAACCCCCACGACCAACACCGGGTTCGTATGTAAATGTCAAACGGTCAAATGTTTCGTTAGTGCCGGTGGGGGTAGTAAAGTCGCGAGGAAAGAAAACGTGATACTGTCCTATTTCACCATCCCAAACGGCATGAGGTTCTTGTCTTTCCCCTGTAGTAGGGCAAGACTGTACAGCTTCCTGAAACTTATCTTGTATCTCTCTAGATAACATAATCGTTTCAAGTGTAAGTCCTGAAGCCGCACGTCTCAGACTGTGAATACCAAAACGACTACAGAAGAATACGTCTGTACCTACGTTTACCGCTGTGTTTCTTCCGAAGATACCGATTGGCACTCTGAAGTCTCTGGCGATTTGCCACTGATTGATGTTGGTATCCGCGAGGTAAACCAGAGTTTCGTTCTGACCGAAGATAACCAGCTTGTCTCCTTCAAGAACCGCCAAACCTTTAATGACATCATTACTGGAAAACTGGTTCTTAACGTCCAGTATGAGGCCGTCTGTGGCGGCAGGAGTTGTGCCGCTCGATGTATTAGTACGCCAATCATCAAAACTATCCTGTACACTAATGTGGATTTCCGTGGGTTTATTAGGTATCCCTGCGACAGCCAGTCTGTTTAATATGTTGACGGCGTGACCCCCGTCTGGGTAGCGACCAAGAGAACTTGCATTAGTTGTAGTAGCGGATTGGTAAGCAGTACCATCCCAATATTTTGGAACGTGTCCTTCCATAAAAGAAAATTGTTTCTGGTCAAAGTTAACAATACTTATAGGTGTTATATCCGCTGTCGAAGCGGTGAATGCTCCGTTAAAAATAACATTGTTTGGTGAACGAATATCAACGTCTGTGCCATCATATTCGTACTCAACAATGTACTCAGACCCAAAATGAGCAATGTTATAGATTTTAGTTGTACCTTGACCTGTATTGTCCACACCGGGTCCTCGTACAATCTGTCCACGAAAATCTACATACGCCCCATCTAAATCTACAAAAAACCTTTCGGACATGTTTGTAGGACTGGTAACTGTGTCCAAACCTATGAAACGATTGAAAGGAAATAAACGCCTAGCCATTAGGTGTACTCGTTAATCTCAACCTCTAGATTACCTTGAATATTAATCACGGAACCTAACCAGTTGTTTAGGGTGTTTAGGTAAATAGAGTTCTTCAACTGTATCAAGCCGGTGTTATTTGTATCAATGTCATCTACGGAATAATATGCTTTGAGACCTTCAATCACGACTTCATCATCTATGGCTCGACTGTCTCCGATAGCCTGATATCTTTTTAACCTGACCTTATACGGATGTTTAACCGCTACATTTGACACAGTGGTATCAGCATCATCTGCAAGTAAGTACGTGCCGCTTACAACAGAACCGCCAGATGTTTTAGGTTTTACCACGAAAGAATACAAATCAGAGTTACTGTGACCAGCACCTATTATTTTAACAGGAGTGTAGGTTCCAAACGTCACTGTCCCAGAAGAAACTGTTAGTTCATTAGACCCAGAGGTCATAGAACCAGTCTGATCATCATAAGCGTTATCTAGTAAATCAAGGAATGTAGGATGCCTGTTGATGTCTGCTACAATACGGTTTGCGTAGTTAATAAACTTCTTTTCTTCTAATGCCCTCAAGACAGCGGGACTAGCCTCACCATTTTCTTTGAGCATATCATCAACCAACTCAGAGAGTGTTGAGAATTGACCGGTACCTGAACCAGAGGGATTAAAACTAGACATGTTAACCTACCACAACTTCTTGAATACGTCCCTGTCTATAAAAAACATGCTTGCGAATAAAGTCTGCTACATCAGGTTCAACAGCAACCTTGCCTTGTTCAAACCGAACTTTATGCGGTCCAGCATCTACATCAATGTTGGTTCGCCCATTGAACTGGAAAAATATTAGGTCTGAGTTTGATTTTTTTGCTTCTTGAAGTTCAACCAACTTAGGGTCATCTTTCATCGAAACCACGCGACCATCTACGGTTACTGCATCCTTCTCCATAAAGATGTGGTCTTTGCGATATAAATGATGTCGTTGTATCTGTTCTGCCAGTTTTGCATCAACAGAAAGCGCACCACTTTCAAACTTATAAATCTTACCGTCTATACTAATTTCCATATTCGGACGTTTGGCATAAAACTTCACCTTTTTCGCTGGCATTACTGTCTCCTGTCTAAGTAAAAGAACCGCCTACAGAATAATCTCTATAGGCGGTTCTGTCTAGATTTTACTGTTAATCCGTGTCTGGATTAAGATGTAGCATTCCAGCCAGTGATGACAGCGTGTGTCTTTTCCTGAAGAATTTCCAGACCAGCTTCGGTCAGGTATTCATCGATTACGCCATCTACGCCGTTACCCTGACGGTCCTTCAGAAGCTGTGTATCATCTACATAGCGGTAGCGAAGGTCCTTTGTATCAAGGATAATTGCGTCTTTTTCAGCACCGGGGATTTGACGGAACATTGGGTGGGTCTTCACCTGAAGAGTTCCAGCAAAAGTGTTGTAGGTGGTGAAAGTCACACCGTAGGCATCGCCAGTACCAGTAGAATTAATCTGGTAACGGTTCTTTGCCAGCTTCTGGAGATGGTCTGCCACCTTCCAGCCAGTCAGCATTAGCTTTTCGGATGAACCGAAAGCAAAGGCTTTTTCTGCTAGGAAAGCGTCAAACTCAGCTTCAGTAAGCACACCAGCGTTTGCATTGGCGGCGGCATCTTCTACGTTAGTAGTAATAGAGTTCATCAAGCCGTCAGTGTAACGCTCTGGTTTACCAGCAGTACCGGTGATGATGTCTTTCTTGCCGAAAATCATCGCACGTTCCATACCAACCATATGCTCTTTCAAAGCATCGCGAGACTTCTCAAGGTACTGGTCACCAGTACGGAAGTTCGTGTGCATCGCAGTACGTGTGATGCTGTATGGTGTACGGAAAATTTGGCAGAAGTTTTCGGTGCTTGCGGCATCGTAAGAGATGCTGTCTGGGACATCCGCGCCTTCAGCGTTTGCATTACCAATCATGAAGAAGATGTCATTAGCAGTAACAGATGCACCAGTACCACCATTACCAACACCGCGAGTTACGGTCAGAGTAGTGGTTGATGGCTTTGCAGTTACTTTGATAACTTCACCAGTATTGAAGTTTCTCATCAGCATACCAATGCGGATGAAAGTCAAATCAGCCGCCGCAGTTGCAGTCAGAGTAGTGGCCGCCGCAGTGGCTGTGCCAGAGTGGGTGAACCGGAAGTCCGGTAAATCCTTACGGAAGTTGTGGAATTCAGGGTCATCAGTTGCTTCGGAAGGAAGCATCGAGAGAATTGCCGTCAGTGGGGCCGAACCATTCGGCTCCAGCATCAGGTACTTCTCACGATAATTTTCAGGGCGATGGTCAGCGGGAAAAGACCCGGTGCCACGCATACCGAGAGTAGCCATAGTAATTACCTCATATAGCCAGAGTTAAAAGGGGTTCGCCTCTCTGATTGCTCCGCTAGGTAATTGTTAGGCTAGTTTCCGCTCGGTCTTGGCCGACACAACGCCGTTTGGTTGGCATTCATCAAAGTCAAGTACATAATAATATAGACACAGACACAAATCAACTGTTTATGTCTGTGTCTGTGTCTGATTTACAATAGGTGATTTGTAAGCTGTTCTACGTTTTCTATTTCGTAAACGCTTCCAATCAAACCATTTGCGTTTTCGCACCACTAAAGAAGGTCAAGCATCTGGTCATTAAAGCTACGATTTGGTGCGGCTTGACCCGGTTCGTCCGAACCACGACTAGCCACAGTCTCACCACCAGCCCGTGCAATATCTTTTTCGACCTGTTGCTTCATCTGCGCTTGTTCTGTCGCATTACGATTACCGCTTGCAATTGCATGATAATCACGAATTGATTTGTCCATAGCACTAGGGTTCATTGCAATTGCACTCTTATATCCGGGGAACATCTGCTCTTGCATCTCTACAAAAGAGACAAAATCGTTGAAGGTCTGCTCATCATCAATACCAAGTTCTTGAGCGGTGGCGGCGGCTTGAGCATCAACAAGGGTTTGCTGTGATTGCATAGCCGCTTGTTGTTGCTGTTGCTTGAACATGTTAACATCTTCCATCAAAGTTGGCAGAATTGTGGCCGCTTGTTCTATAGCAGTAGAGTATTTGAAAATGTTCGCCATAGACTTGAACGCCGCATCAGTTGGCTGAAGACCATTTTCTTCAAAAAATTCTTGGGCCGCTTGTGTAGCTTGCTCATCAGACTGCACATTCTTTTGCATTACGCGAGGGTCAGAACTAGCTTCGGATACAACAGGACTTTCAGCGGGTGTAGCATTTGCTTGACCTTGCTGTTGTGCCTGAAGCATCTGTAGCATACCTTCACCCATAGCATTAGCTATTTGATTAGGGTCTGTGATGCCGGTTTGCTCTTGCACACGTCTGGCAAGTTCCATGATTGGGCCATACTTGCTGTCCATACTCTTGAACTGCTGGAGCATAGTAATAGCTTTTTCTTCAGGTATCTCTTCTTCCTGACCGCGATACTTAATCTTGAGCATACGAGAGATAGCATCTGGCTCTACATCACCCATATCTTGAGCGTTTGCATCACCGGCCTCTGCGCCAGCCCTTGGGTCAGGGTTGTTTGTCACTTCAAAATCAAAATCTACAGGCATTCTATCGTTAGCCTGTAATCGTTCTGCCGCTGAAAAACCAGATTTATCAGGGTTAGCTTCTGCCTCTGTCTGTGGGGTAGGGGCATTTGCTGGCGGGTTTGCCGCCTGTGCAGGGTCAGTGATTGCCCCAGAGCCGGGGTTCTTCTGTGCGGTAACTTCCGCTTCTGTCTTATTCTCAGCCATCGTTTTCAAACCTTTCAATTTCCTCTTGCGTCTGTGCTTCCTGTATCATTCTTTCTGGAAGCTCTAACGCAGTGCGAAATGCTGACATTAACGAAGCACATACTCGTAACTGGTCGGCTTCAGCCGATGCATTACTAATCAGTGCCAACTCAACCCTTTCATACTCGGCTTCTAACCGAGACCTGTAAGTCTGCCAAAAGTAATTTTTTTCTAACCTTTGAAATCCTTTTGTGAGTTCTTCACTCTTAACTTCCTTTGCCAATTTTTATCCTCTGTCTTTTTCTTCGTCTGACTACCGGTATGTCACAACAACAAGTCCGTGTTTTTCGCACACGTCTATAACTCTCTGGCCTGTTCTCAGAGTTGCCAGATATGGTGGATGTCATTCCTGAGTAAGCCTTCATCGAACTCTCGGCGTAAGTGGTTGAGGCTGATTAGGAACCACACCCGGCTGACCCATTTCTTGAACGGCTTGTCCCATCGGAACCAGATTTCCAGCTTGAAGTTGTTGCATAATCTGTTCATCAGGAACCACCTCACTAGGTTGTTTCTTCCAGTTCTCTACATCTGTAAAACCAAAGCTCTCAATCAATCGTTCTACAAACATATCCATGTCATAGTTTTGTGCGGCTCCTGTTTCAGAGAGAACACGAATAGCTCTTATTAAATTTTCTGAATTTTCTTCAGGTGATTGTGGGAGCGTCCCGTCTACAACCACATAATCAAAGTCACCAAGAATATCACTACGACTATATTTAGTATCACCTAACGGATTATCATTGGTGCTTTCTTCTGGAATAGAAACCATGCCGCCATCAACCTCAAAGAACTGAAGGTTTGATATCATCTGACGCACAAGAGGTCTGATAGTAGTGCTAGACAAAAGACGTGCTTGCATACCAAGTCGCTGTTGTCCTAGAGCCGTAAGACGTGCAATCTCTGTAGCAGTTCGCTGTGTCTCGGCCTGAATACCTTGCGCGGTATCTGATGCGGCGGCAACTCTTTGCATAAGTTGGCCAGCCGTGTCTAAATCTGCAAAGTAGTTCCGTGTAGCGTCTGGAACCTGAAGAGGTAAGATAGCATCGCCGGGGTTTGCACCGGGTAGTGTACGAACTAGTCGTGCGGCATTCGGGTCTAGTATATCCTTTATGTTCACTCGATTTGGATCAACAACTAAACGGTTTTGTACAATACTCTGTACATTCTCCACACGGGTCCGAAGGAGCCAGTCTTGATACCTTTGTAAAGGCATGAGCAAGTCATATAAAGAAGACGCAAAAGTTTTGTGTGCATCATACTGACCCTCGCCATGAATAATAGGAATGCTATCATGTGGGTAAGGTGAAACATCAAACTGAACCACCACGTTTTCATCCACCACAACGATGCGATACAAACCAAACGGTGCTGGAATATCCAGACGGCGTGGGTCCATAAAAACATAAAGAGTGTTGAGAACGTGTGCGGTTCCAAGTCCAAAGTAGTTCTTATAGTCTGTTCCGTAATTACCGTAGAGTGTGGGGTCCACGCTTTGTTCACGGATAGTGTCTTTTAGAAACTGATTAGAGGTCCAAGCAAGAGAAGGTCTCTGGTCAGCTATGCGTTCAAGGTTGTCATAATGACCCCGTCTGTATAGGGCCGTTAAGCTGGCCCATGTTCTGTAGCCTATAAAATCTGCTTCGTGTCTGTTCTGTGCGGTGACACGCGGGTCAGGAAAATAAGCCCAAGGGTCAATGTTGACAGGTACATTACCGTCCTTGCCATAAAAGTTTGCGACAGGTGCCATACCATAACGATTGTTGTCCAAGAAGATTTGGTACAACCGCTGTTCGTATCCAACACGCCTCATATTGTGATGGAGCCGCTGTTCTAAAATCCTTGCAGATTTACGGCTAGTATCTCGGCTTGTGGGTTCAATTCGGAACGGGGGTGCGCCACCAAAAATGGCTAGGTTATATGTACATATAGTATCACTGATTGACCGGGAGTATGGTGTTTTAATCTGGTCAATTATTCTACCACTAGAATAGTTTTGTCTGCTTTTTCTCTTACTATCATCGATTACTCTAGAGGGAACGAAGATATCGTGTGTGACTTCTGCATCTTTCCAATAATCATATCGCTTAGACATCCGGTCATAACTCAAATCAAAATGAGCGTGGACATAATCAATTAATTTTTTCTCTGTTTCCTTATCCAGAAACTTAGCCGCATTCTCACGTTCAACCAAAGCACTACCAACGAAATCCGCGCCAGTCGGTACTTCTGAAGATACCACCACAGCGGCTTCCCGAACATCGGCCATGCTCTCCATCGCGTCAGGTTCTGGATTAGCCAATCTATCATATTCGGCGGCAACAACTGCATCGTTAATCATATCCCTACGAATATCACTTCGCGCATTCTGTAGGGCCTCTACTGGGTCTACTTTAGGTCCTAAATCGTTGGGACCGGCTTCTTGCATACGCTGGGTAGCTACGTTATCTGAAATCGTATCTGTTGATTGTACAAGAGAATTGACCCCAGACTGGTCGCCTTTACCACGGTTATCGTGTGCCATGTCTAAACCTTTAAATTTCTACGTGGAGCAAAGTGTGTCTGGTCGCTCTTTGCCATTATAGATAGACCCTGCTTAACTTTTCCCTTGGGCTTTACTCTAGGACGAACAGGTTGTTGAATTTTTTTCATGCTCTTTTCTTCTTTTTCTTTGCCTTTTTCTTGCCCCTATTAAGAACATCAAAGTCCGCCTTAGTGATTTTATTACGAGGCGGAGCTATCCGAGCGAGCTTCTTTTGTTTTGCAGAATAAGGCATAGCGTTCTCCAGACACAGACATAGACACGATATTACAATAAAATAAAGTATATGGCTACCCCTGTACATAGGTGGTCCATAACTTTACAACTCGCCAATGCCCCTGACGTTATTCAAGTCCACATCTGCAAATGCTTGGGCCGTCATCATCGGCATTGCGGAAGCGGCTAGAAACAAAGCAGTAACTGTATCATCATGAAAACCGCGTGGGGCCTCATATCTAATTCTTCCTGTTGGAGTGATGGTATATGTATAGGCTTCAAGTTCGGCCCACATAGTTGCAGTGTCATGGCTTGGGTCAAGGCTCTGACCGGGCAGGGGTATCTGCACACAACCCTCTTCAATAAGAAGCATCAGGTTTTGAACCATCTGGGTCTTTCTATCGTTCGTAAATTTAACGGGTTCAATCACCAAACCTTTGCTGACAAGGTTCTCATATACAGGGTCACCAACACCTGTAGCATCCAGCACCACCTTGCCTCTATACCTAGAGCAAAAATGTTCTATACGTTGGCTTATAATCGTCCAATCAAGCTGATTAAACCTGTCATATCCAATAACAGTGTTAGAATTATCTAAAGCTACCAAACATGTGAAGTCTGTATGCTTCGCCAAGTCTATGCCTACGCGGCAGTTGTCTGCCTGTGGTATAAGTTCAAGACCATCACTTCTAGACCGCATCTGGTCAAGGCCGCGAAACACCGCGCCACCAGTGTCCATAAACTCCGCTTCAAATTCCTGACGAAACATATCGGCTGGCAGTTCATCTTTGAGCCGGTCCAGTTCTTCTGGTGGTATGAAGGGGTTTGTCTTAGTAGGAAACCGGTAACTCTTCCACGGATTAGGCTTGCCGTCTTCTGTCTCTGGTTGAAGTCCACGTAAAAAGAACTTATGAAAAGCATTTTTACCTTTGGGCGTTCCCATAATCCACGCCCAACCCGCCCTGTCTAGCAACATCGCCGCTACGGGACCAGACCAAACTTCGTCTAGGTCAGATATAAACCCAGCCTCATTTAAAATAACGCCGTCATACTGTCCACCACGTAGGTTATCTGGCTGGTCCGCAGAAAAGAATGTAACCTTATCGCCGTTTATTAGGCGCACTTCCATTGGTGGGGTCTCTACAACCTTCTTTATAAGTCCACCACTTTCAGCAAAGGAACGAAACACCCGGAAACTTTCTTTGCCCTGTGGATTGTAGACAGGGTTCAGCCACGCATACATCTTACCGCCCCGGCTACTTGTATGTGTAAGGCTGTGTGAAAGTATTTTGATAGAAGCTAGGTGGTCTTTTCCCCAACGTCTGCCGCAAACCATAGTGATAAAGCGGTGAGGGTCCTCTAATACTAGCTGTTGTGTATGATGGGCCTCAAAAGTTATCTCAGTTGTCATTATGGTCCACTATATCTGGCCGATTAAAAGAAATAGTGTTTACTTTCTCCGCTTGACCCCTGCTTACACCGTCTACAGAAGAGGTAATGTTCTCTAAATCCACACTAGGTCCGGTTTGATTTATAGTTATAGCTACTTTACCGGAGCCAAACTGGTTTTGTTCGCCTGACATTGTTACCGGGGCCTGATTAGGTAAGCCCTTCTGTAGTATTAGCTTGAATAATTGTAGCTGACCGTCTGTCATGGCCACATCTTCTGGCAACATAAGCTGAACAGTACCGTTTGAACCGTAAACTCGCTCTGGATTTGCAGTCATAAACTTGACTAGTTTGTCAGCCACCTCTGGTAAGTGCTGATATATCCGGTCAATGAACTGTCTTTGGTTGCCGAGAAAGGTCGGATGCTGGAGCATCATGTCTTCTCTTTCAATCAAAGCCAATTCTTGCTCCAGTTGCACCGCGTTTCGCAAGTGTTTTGGAACCGGTTTATCTATTCTTCGCGCCATATGTCTAGACCCCTGTCCACATTATAATAAAAATAAAAAAATAATCACTGTTTTTCAAGCAATCTTTCCAAACACTCAAAAACTCATGCATGAGGTTCACGAGAACACGCAGATTTTTTGTAACTAAAACCGGGGGTCCGACAGTGTCTTGGCACAGTGGGCCGTGGGCGGTCAAAATTGACGGGGCAACGGTCTGGCAGACCGGCGGGTGGCACAAAAAACATCAGGCGGTGCGCGGGTTACAGCCTGTCTGAATTCAGACTGTGTCCGTCATTGTGTCCGTTTGTCTGTCTGTCTGCGTGTCTGGGGCGTTTGCGTGTGTACAGTGGGTACAGAAGTTGAATTTACCGGCCCAGACGGTGGATTTTTGGCCACGCGGGTGGCGCATCCAACAATCGCTGATGTAATGGTGAAAGGTGCATGTTTTGAAGAAAATGAACTTTTTTTGCACTTTTCATCATTTAAATGTTGACTATGTCTGTGTCTGACCCCATATAAAGGGGGACAGGAATTTTTTGGAGATTTTACAGCACCTACAGGACACCGGCCTTGCAAGCCAACCCGCTCACACCCCTCGCACCTTTTTGGACGAGCTTCGATTGCAACAAATAAAATGGCTGTAGACCATGCATATGCTGACAGGGGACCGCGCAACCGAAAGGTAAAGTGATAGTGAGACTTCCAGACTGGGTTATGTCTGGCCAAAGCTGATAGCGGGATGTGTGTCCCGCCTGATGAGGGCAAAAGCCTGAAATCAGCAACAGACACAGACAAAATGATTGGAG
>CEPJ01143270.1_pt1 | contig 13029 bp, 15 predicted proteins | sample 530561 | NCBI WGS metagenome assembly CEPJ01 (sample SAMEA2620404, study PRJEB7988) | marine metagenome | biome: marine biome (ENVO:00000447); feature: surface water layer (ENVO:00002042); material: "saline water (ENVO:00002010), including plankton (ENVO:xxxxxxxx)" | depth 5 m
GCCCGCTTCGTGCGTTCGTCGGTTCGAATCCGACCCCTACCACCACTTTCCGCGAGCCAAACGAATTCTTGGTTTTCCAAAAAAATTCCAAAGTCCTGGAATTCGGGCGAAATCCCCATAGACGACTTGCCGCAAGTCTCAACTGAGGAATCTTTTCACTCATGTGAGGCTTGGTTCGAGTATCCGGAAATAAATTTTCCCTTGCCCATGCGAATCTTCAAAACCATCAAAGTTAACCATGAGTCGTGCAAAAAAGTGGATTGTCATGATCTTGGGAGGAATTCTTCTCTACCTGTATCAAACCTGTTCGGGTAAATTCAGCGCCTTTGCGGGATTCTGAGAATGAATGGATTAGCGGGTAGATTTCTTTTCGGAGGAGGCTTGGGATTGGCTCTTGCCTTTCTTTTGGCTAACTACCTAAGCGTCGCTCTCTTATCGGTCTATGGAGATTGGTTGGGTTGGCGACAGGTGACCGGTGCGGCGCCCAACGCCCTGACCTCAATCACTCAGAAAATCACCTGGGCGCTGTTTTTCTGCTCTTCCTGGTGGATGTTTTGGAAATTCGACGCCTTCTTTCCTCTCAGACCTAGGGAAACGTCTGATTCGAACCAATCGGAGGAAGAAGAATCCGAATTTGTCGAAAAGGAACCAAGCGTGGAATACTTTAAACCTGAAAGGGATGAGGGGAATTCCAACTCCTCGAGGGAATCGGAACCCGAAACAGAGCCGGAGCCTAAGCCCACTTTCACCGAAGAGGAGCGAATCTACGGACGAATTCTCGAAATCGAGGAGGAGGACCTTGAGGATTTCGATGCCATTAAGGCCATTTACAGAAAACGCATCGCTCAATACCACCCTGACAAAGTCTTGGCAATGGGTCCGGAAATTCGTGAAATTGCCGAGCAAAAAGCCAAGGAGATCAACGAAGCTTACGAGTATTTTCGCGCAAAATCGAAAAGAATCGAGCCTCAGTAATCTCTCTCCCCATCTTAACCCAGGCATTCGAAGCCCGGAAACTTGGATAACCATAAGTCAAGGCGGAAGAAGGTAGTGGGAATTCTCGCTTGATGTGATTCTTTATGCGTTTAAGATAAATCCCTTTTTTCATTATGACTGCAAAAGCAACTTCCCACCAATTCCAAGCCGAGACCAAGCAAGTTCTGGATATCGTTGTCAATTCCCTCTACAAGGACAAGGAAATCTTTGTGCGTGAACTGATTTCAAACGCTTCCGACGCCCTTGAGAAACTCAGACGCAAGCAGCTTACGGAAAAAGAAGTGTTTGACGAAAACTTGGAATTGGAAATCAACGTTTCAACCGATGATTCTTCCAAACAAATCACCATTCAGGATTTCGGAATCGGTATGTCTCAGGAAGAACTGATCGAAAACCTCGGCACCATCGCCCATTCGGGTTCGAAGGAATTCATGGAAGCTCTCAAGGGTGACGGTGAAAAGAATGAGGCCTTGATCGGCAAATTCGGAGTCGGTTTCTACAGCGTTTTCATGGTCGCGGAAAAGGTTCAGGTCTTCACGCGCTCGTGGAAAAAGGACGGCACGGGGTTCTGCTGGGAAAGCGACGGTGGAGGAGACTACAGCATCGAGGAAGCCGAGGGGCAACGACGTGGCGCAAAAATCGTCATCCAGCTGAAGGAGGATTTTTCCGAATTCGCTAAGGAAGACCGGATCAAGGATATTATCAAAAAGTACTCCGCCTTCGTTCAATTCCCAGTTAGTCTCAATGGAGAGAAAGTCAACACTGTGGACGCCATTTGGATGAGGTCCAAAAAGGAAATCTCGGACGAGGAATACGAGGAATTCTACAAATTTCAGGCAAACGAATACGAAGGTCCCCTCATGCGCATGCACTTTAGCGCGGATGCGCCCTTGGAAATCAATTCCCTGCTTTTCGTGCCCAAGAGAAACATGGAGAAAATGGGCATGTTCAGAAACGAAAACAAGGTTGCCCTGCATTGCCGAAAGGTTCTCATCGACGCGGAACCGAAAGGTTTGTTTCCCGAATGGCTACGTTTTCTAAAAGGTGTGGTGGATAGCTCCGACCTGCCCTTGAACGTCTCCAGAGAAACCATGCAGGACAGCGACCTGCTGCGTAAACTTAATCAGGTCCTGACCAAAAGGTTTCTGCGTTTCCTAAACGAGCAGTCCAAAAAGGAAGAGGATACCTATATCGAATTTTGGAATGAATTTGGGATGCTGATCAAGGAAGGCGCCGCCACGGACTTTACCTATAAGGAGGATCTTGCCAAACTGCTCAAATTCGAAAGCACCGCTTTGGACGCGGGTAAGCTCACTGGCCTTGACGATTACGTCGACCGCATGGCCGGCGATCAGGAAGAAATTCTATTCCTCTTCGGCAAAAGCCGCGAATCCATCGAGTCGGGACCTTACCTAGAAGCCCTCCAAGCGCGTGGTTGGGAAGTTCTTTTGCTCACCGAACCCGTGGACGAGTATGTCATGCAAACGGTTCGCGAATATAAGGAAAAGAAAATCATCTCCGCTGATTCGGAAGAGTTGAAACTCGAAAAGCTCGATCAGGAGAAAGAGGGTGAAACACTCGGTAAAAAAGAGATCAAATCCCTTTGCGACTGGTTGAAGAAGACCCTTGAAGATAAGGTTTCCGAAGTCGAGACTGGAGAACGTCTGATCGACAGCCCGGTTTGTATCGTCGGCTCCGATGGCATGGGAGGAGCATCCGCCCGAAGAGTTATGAAAATGATGCAAGGACCCGAAGGCACCCTTCCCGCTCCGGCGGTCAAGTTGCAGATCAATCCCGGGAATTCGATAATCCGTGGATTATCCGAACTCAAGGACAAGGAGGAACAGACGGCCAATTTGGTGGCGCATCAACTTTTGGACAATGCATTGGCCTCCGCCAATCTCCTCGATGACCCTCGTGAAATGATTGCCCGAAGCTACCAAACCTTGGAAAAAATCACTTCCGGATAATGGATCGATCGCTCTTTTGGCCCAGATTTTAGAAAGGTAATTTTCAAACCGCTGCAAAAAATTGGTATTGCGCAAAAGATGAATGCGTGAATAAGAGAATGGTATGAAAGCTTCATCCTTCACTTTCCTACGCGTTTTTGTCTTCTCCTTTTTTCTGATTTCCACCTTTGCTGGATGTTCCCGAGGTGTCAGCAATCCCTTTGCCGACAGTGATGGTGAGGTGAAGGAAAACATACAAAATCTCATGGGTTTGGCCGTAGGGATGACCAAAGGACAAGTGTTCGATCTTTCCGGCATCGCCAACTACGTCGAAGGCTACGATTGGGGAAGCGTTTGGTTTTACAAGATCCGCAAGGGAGGAAACGAAGGAACCCTTGCAAACAAGGATATCGAACAAAGATACATGCCGGTTGTTTTTGACAACACCGACCGAGTCATGGGGTATGGAAGAAAGTTTTACGACCAAACCCTTTCCGACTTGGGCACCGGTCAGTTCTAAGTCTCGAATTCAAAATACCGAATTGTTCGGTTGACGAACGATCGAAATTTCTACATTTTGATCCTTTTCCCTCATTTCGATGAAGACAACACTCGCTAAACCCGAAACCACCACCCACGACTGGAAGATCGTTGACGCAACCGATCAAATCCTTGGACGTTTGGCCGTATCCATTGCCAACGCCCTTCGGGGTCGGAACAAACCCACCTACACGCCCCACGTCGACACCGGAGACTATGTGATCGTTTTGAATGCGGAAAAAGTAAAACTGACGGGAGCGAAGGAGGAACAGAAAAAATACATGTTTTACAGTGGTTACATGGGTAACGAAAAATACAGAAGTGTTGCGGACTTCCGGGCAAAAAGGCCCGAATTCATTATCACCAATGCAGTTCGGGGAATGCTTCCCAAAAACAAACTTGCCAGCGCCATGCTCAAGAAACTCAAGGTCTATGCGGGGAACGAACACCCCCACGAAGCCCAGCAACCCACCCCTCTTTTACCCGAATCCCAATAGAATCTCATGAGCCCCAAAGCTAAAGCCAAAGAATTCATCGCCACGGGTCGCAGAAAGACCAGCACCGCCCGGGTACGCATCACCGAAGGCAAAGGAGCCTTCACCATCAACAACCGGGACCTTTCCGATTACTGCAAGACCGAACAGCAAAGGAAAATGGCCACCTCTCCCCTCACTACCGTAGAGAAAAACAACTCCGTTGACGTTTCCGTCAACGTTCAGGGTGGAGGAGGTAGCGGACAAGCCGGTGCGATTCGTCTTGGTCTTTCTCGGGCTCTCGAAAAAATGGACGCCGAATTACGCGTTCTTCTCAAGAAAGACGGTCATATGCGACGAGATCCCAGAAAAATAGAAAGAAAGAAGACCGGACAACCCGGGGCACGGAAAAGATTCCAATTCTCAAAGAGATAAACCCACAAGAAAAACTTTTCAGAACAACCCCCCGGAACTCCAACCGGGGGGTTTGTTTTTTTAAATCATAGAACGCATTTCGGCATGAACGTCTGCATTATCGGAGCATCAGGATATTCCGGCAGGGAACTCGTATCTCTGCTGTTGGATCATCCGTATGCGAAGTTGACCACCATCACCTCTCGGTCTTTGGATGGCCAAAAACTCGAAGATTGCCTTCCCAAACTCCGGGGCAAGGATCGGGGCCTGCGGTTTTCCAATCCCTCTAGGGAACAACTTTGCCAAGACTCTTCCTTGGAGGTTTTCTTTCTCGCACTACCCCATGGAACCGCTGCCAGTTATGCCATTCCCCTTTTGGAAGCGGGTAAGAAAGTCATCGATCTTTCGGCTGATTTCAGGCTCCGTTCTCCCGTCAGCTACAAAGAGTACTACGGTGAGGAACACCCTGCCCCTTCCTGGCTTAAGCAAGCGCAATACGGATTGCCCGAGCTTCACGATCTATCTTGGGAAAAGTCTCCTTTGATTGCATCTCCCGGATGCTACCCGACCAGCATACTCGTTCCTCTTGCTCCCCTTTTGAAAAGTAAACTCATCCAAAAGGAAGGGATTGTAGCCAATTGCATAAGTGGAATCAGCGGAGCTGGAAGAACCGCTTCCGAACGCTTGCTTTTTTGCGAAAGAAACGAAAATTCGTCCGCTTACGGATTACCCAAGCACCGGCACCTTTCGGAAATCGAAGAGCAACTGAGTCTCTTTGCCGAGGAGAACGTAGTGCTCTCTTTTCAACCCCATCTCGCCCCTATGAACCGAGGTATCTGCTCGACTCTATCGGTTTTGTCCGAAGGTCCCGTTCGTACGGAAAAAATCTACGATTGTTGGAAGAATGCTTATTCGAATCGGCCCTTCGTTCAGATCCTGGCAAGCGGAACCTTTCCAGAAACCTCCGCCGTCACGGGAACCAACCGGATTGATTTCTCGGGGCTGGCGGATCCGCGTACGAACCGATACGTCCTTTGCTCGACGGAAGACAACTTGATCAAGGGAGCGGGCGGTCAGGCCATTCAGGCCATGAACCTCTGCCAAGGCTATCCGGAGGAGTCCGGGTTGTCATGAAATTCTTCGAAAACGGCGATGGGGTTACCGAACCGCGAGGGTTCTTTGCCTCCGGCGTGCACTGTGACGTCAAAGGCAAGAAAGACGGCGCCCTTGATCTTGGTGTGATCTATTCCAAGAAACCATGCACGGGAGCGGGAGTTTTCACCACCAACGACGTCAAGGCGGCTCCCGTCACCTATTGCATAGACCTTTTGAAGAATCCAAAGTCCACTTTCCACGCTGTGGTTGCGAACAGTGGAAACGCCAATGCCTGCACCGGTGCTCAAGGTGATGCCGACACCAAAAAAATGGCTTCTGAAGTCGCCCGTCATCTCAAGGTGCATTCCAAGGAAATTCTCGTTTTTTCAACCGGAAGGATCGGCGTCCCTTTACCGATGAGTCGAATCACCGCGGGTATCCGGGACGCCACCGATGACGTCCTTCAGGAATTCGACGGCGCTCACGCCTTTCAGGAAGCGATCCTGACTTCGGATACCTGCACCAAATCCTGTTCCGCCAAGATTGAAACACCCGGCGGTGAAATCACGGTCGGTGGAGTCGTCAAAGGGGCTGGTATGATCGAACCCAATATGGCAACCATGCTCGCTTTCCTAACCACGGATGCGGGCGCTTCCCCGGAGCTTCTGAAAACCATTTTGAAACAGGCAGTGGATCAATCCTTCAACCTCATGACCATTGACGGGGATATGAGTACCAACGACTCGGTGGTTTTGCTCGCCAACAAGGGAGGCGGGATCAAACTGGATCTGGAAGAACCTACGGTGGTCCGGAAGTTTCAAGAGGCAGTCAACGCCGTTTGCGCTGCCCTCGCCCGGAAATGCGTGAGCGATGGGGAGAAAGTGACCAAGTTCGTCAAAGTCCGCATCCAAGGAGCGCCCAGCGATGCGGATGCCGAAAAAGTCGCCCGTTGCATCGCCAACTCCCTCTTGGTCAAAAGCTCCTGGTACGGATCCGATCCCAATTGGGGCAGATTGGTGGATGCCGCGGGATACGCTAAAATCGGTCTGATTTTCGATCAATTGGACCTCTTCTACGATGACGTTCCCGCTCTGATCAATGGCGAACCCATTATCGGAAACAAAAGCCAGTGGCAGAATATCGTGAAGGGAAAGGAATTCATCATTACCTTGGACCTTAAGATCAAAAAAGGGAAGGCTGAAATCTGGACCAACGACTTGAGTGAGGAATACGTCAATTTCAACAAGAGCGAATAAGATGCCTGCAGTCGAGGAAAGTAAGAGAAAAGCCAGCATTTTGGTTGAGGCTCTGCCTTACGTCAGACGCTTTCGCGGTTCTATCTTCGTGGTCAAGTATGGAGGTAGTTTCATGGATTCCCCAGACCCTGCGATACGAGCCGGAGTGGCTCAGGACCTCGTCTTTCTGAACTTTGTGGGCATTCGCGTGGTCGTGGTTCACGGAGGGGGAAAAGCGGTCACTCGGGAACTCGAGTCAAGAGGGCTCGAAGCCAAGTTCGTAAACGGCCTCCGCATCACCGATTCCAATGCCATTGAAGTCGTGGATGAGGTCCTCAATGGAACAGTCAACGAGGAGGTGGCATCCTTCGTCGCATCCCATGATTGTGACGTGCAAAGAATTGCCGGCAAGCAAGTCTTGCGTTGTCGGAAGCTCGAACAGGATCCGGATCTCGGTTTCGTAGGGGAGATCAAAGAAGTTGAAACAGATCTGATTCTTGAGGCATTTGACGCTGGGAAAATGCCTATCCTGTCCTCCACCGGATCCGACGATTCCGGCCAATGCTATAACGTAAATGCCGATACTGCCGCCGCTCGAGTGGCCATGGCCTTGGGAGCGAGAAGATTGGTTTACCTTTCCGACGTTCCGGGTTTGCTCAGAAACCCCGAAGATCCCGACAGCCTCCTTTCCAGTCTTCCCGTTCATCAGGTTCAACCACTCAAGGAAGAAGGGGTCATTGCTCAAGGTATGCTGCCCAAGGTCAACAGTGCGGTCGATGCCCTCAAATCAGGAGTCAATCGGGTGCACTTCATCGATGGACGACTCGCTCACAGCATCCTGCTTGAAATTTTCACTGACCAAGGAATTGGGACGGAAATCGTACACTCCTAAAAAGTCATGATTTCCGAAGAACATACCAAATACCTTATCGGAAATTACGCCCCACCGACGATTGAGATCGTACGTGGATTGGGAACCAAGTTATGGGATTCCGATGGAAAGGAATACCTCGATTTCGCCTCTGGGATTGCAGTCACAAATATCGGGCATGGGCATCCCGCATGGATCGATCGGGTCACCGAGCAAAGCACGGTACTTGCCCATGCCTCCAACCTCTATTCGATCCCGGAACAGGTCCGACTGGCCAAAAGGCTCGTCGAACGGATTGGCCCCGGCAAAGTCCTTTTTTGCAACAGCGGAGCGGAAGCCAATGAGGCAATGATCAAACTTTCCCGCTTGGTTGCGCACCAGTCCGAAGAACCGGAAAGACTGGAAATTCTGGTGGCCGAAAACGCTTTTCACGGACGCACCATGGGTGCCCTCTCCGCCACCGCTTCCTCCAAATACCGAAAGGGATTCGAGCCTCTTCTTCCCGGTTTTCGATTCGCCACTTTCAATCAGGCCGAAAGCTTTCGAGAAACCGTCACGGAACTCTCCCGGGCAATCATGCTTGAATCCATTCAGGGAGAAGGCGGTATCCACACAGCCTCCGATGAATTCCTACGCGATATTGAAAATCTTTGCGCAGAGAAGAAACTGCTCCTACTTTTGGATGAAGTTCAGGCGGGAATCGGTCGGACCGGCGAATTCCTGGGCTTCCAAGCCTCAGGGATTCGCCCCAGCGCTGTTGCCATGGCAAAAGGCTTGGGCGGAGGATTTCCACTCGGAGCCTTATGGGTTTCCGAAGAATTCGCCGAGACCTTCCAACCCGGTTCCCACGGGACCACCTTCGGAGGTTCTCCCCTCGCCTGTTCCGCTGCTAATGCGGTTCTTGACGTTTTGGAGACGGAAAACCTTATCGAAAAGACTCGGGAGCAAGGAAGCTACTTTCAGAGCAAGCTCGAAAAATTGAAAACGCGATTCCCCTCTCAAGTTTCGGAAATACGAGGACGCGGATTAATGCTTGCGATTGCCATGCAGAATGATCCGTCACCGGCGATCAAAGCGATGCGGGAGGAAGGTCTGCTTGTTGTCGCAGCAGCCGGTCGCGCCCTGCGTCTGCTACCTCCGCTCACCGTCAGCCGGAAAGAACTCGACGAAGCTCTCGTGATCATTGAGCGGGTCCTGAGCAAATCCTAATTCTCTTTTACGCAAATGAAACACTTTCTCCACGAAACCGACTTATCCAAGGACGAGATCACCGAGGTCTTCGAACGCGCCTTCGCCTACAAAAGCGGACGCAGTCACCGGCCAACCAATGATCTCTTCGGGCAATCATGGGCTCTGCTCTTTTACAAGAACAGCACCCGCACTCGGGTCTCCTTCGAGGTGGGCATTCGGGAACTTGGCGGACATCCCGTTATCCTGAATCAGGATGCCACTCAGATTGGTCGAGGGGAAAGCATTGCGGATACCGTTCAAGTCCTTTCCCGCTTTCTCGACGGTCTGATCATTCGTACCCATGGCCATGAAATCATAGAGGAATTCGCCAAAAGTTCCACCATTCCGGTTGTCAACGCCCTGACCGATTTTCTTCATCCTTGCCAGATCTACGCAGATTGCATGACTATCCTCGAGCGGACCGGAGACTCCCGCGATCCCTACGAGGGATTGAAGGGTAAGAAAATCGCTTTCCTCGGAGACACTGCCTGCAACATGGCCAACTCATGGATTCTCGCGGGAGCTTTGTGGGACTTCGAGGTATCTCTGGGTGGACCTGCCGAATACCGACCAGTCGATCGAATTAGCGACTTTTGCAAAGAAAGGAAACTTGAGCCGACTTGGATCCACACCACCGACCCGGAGGAAGCCGTCCAGGGAGCCGACGTGGTCTACACCGACGTCTGGGTGAGCATGGGATGCGAGGAAGATTCACAACAAAGGCTAGGTCTAATGGATCCCTACCGGGTCACTCCCTCGCTCCTCGACCAAGCAAAACCCGACGCTCTCTTCATGCACTGCATGCCCGCTCATCCGGGTGAGGAAGTCCATCAGGAAGTGCTCGACTCCCCACAAGCCATTCTATTCGATCAAGCCGAGAACCGTTTGCACATGCAGAAAGCCATCCTCCGAAATCTTTCCCGCTAAATTCACTCTTTTACGAATCATGAAAATCATACTCGCATATTCAGGAGGCCTTGACACCTCCGTGCTCGTTCATTGGTACGCCAAGCAGCAAAACGCCGAAGTCATAACCTACTGTGCCGACGTCGGGCAGGAGGAGGAATTGGAGGGACTTAAGGAAAAGGCCCTTTCCACCGGAGCCACCGCACACCGCACGCTTGATTTGGTGGATGAATTTGCCCGTGATTTCATTTACCCCATGGTTCGTGGCAACGCAGTCTACGAATCTCAGTATTTGCTCGGAACTTCCATCGCGCGCCCTTTGATTGCAAAGGCCCAAATCGATATCGCGCGGGAATTCGGAGCCACCGCGGTAGCCCACGGAGCCACTGGAAAAGGAAACGACCAGTGTCGGTTCGAACTTACCTTTTCTGCCCTTGCTCCTGATCTCCGGATTCTTGCACCCTGGAGAGACGCCGAATTTCGCGAAACCTTTCCCGGACGCAGGCAAATGATCGAATACTGCGCCAAGCACGGTATCGACGTAGAGGCAAGCGCGTCGAAACCCTATTCCATGGACCGCAATCTCTGGCACATTTCCTATGAGGCTGGAATCCTTGAGGATCCCTGGTTCGATCCCACGACCCCCGATAACCGGGATATGTACAAATTGACCGTTGATCCGGAACTGGCGCCCGATGAGGCCCAATACCTCGAACTGACCTTCGAACGGGGAGACTGCGTAGCCATCGATGGAGAAAGCGGCAGTCCATTGGAAATCGTCCGTAAGTTGAATGTAATTGCGGGCAAGCATGGAATCGGAAGAGTTGACCTAGTCGAAAACCGCTTCGTGGGGATGAAGAGTAGAGGGGTTTACGAAACGCCTGGAGGAACCATTTTGCTCCACGCCCACCGTCAGCTTGAGACCCTGACCATGGACCGCGACCTGATGCACCTGCGCGATTCTCTCATTCCGCGCTACGCCGAATTGATTTACTATGGATTTTGGTACGCTCCCGAACGCGAAGCTCTTCAGGCTCTGATCGACCACAGTCAGGATACCGTAAGCGGAGTGGTCCGTCTTAAGCTGTACAAAGGCAACCTCACCACCGTGGGACGCAAATCCGAACTCTCCCTCTATGATCTCGAAGTCGCTTCCATGGATGACGACGAAAGCGATTACCAACCCGAGGACGCGGGCGGTTTCATTCGACTCAACGCCCTCCGCCTCAAGGAACGTTCTCGTAAGCAAGGCTACACCGCCTCTTGAACGATTCAACCGATGCGCCTTTTCGTCCTCGATAACTACGATTCCTTCACCTACAATCTGGTGCAGTACTTCGGGGAACTCGAAGCGGAGGTGGAAGTTCGGCGCAACGATGCCTGTTTGGCCGAAGAACTGGACTTGAGAGCCTTTGATGGATTGGTCCTTTCTCCCGGACCCTGCGACCCCGACAAGGCTGGGATCAGTCTCGCCTTGATCGAACGTTTCGCAGGCAAGATTCCCATCCTTGGGGTCTGCCTTGGGCATCAGTGCGTGGGACAGGCCTTTGGCGGACGAATCGTCCGGGCCGATCGTCTCATGCACGGCAAAACTTCGCCCATCCATCATGATGCGAAGGATCTCTTTGCAAATCTTCCCGATCCCTTCACCGCCACCCGTTACCATTCTCTTGTGATCGAACCCGCTTCGCTTCCCGAATGTCTCGAAACGACCGCGTGCACCGAAGAGAACGAGATCATGGGAATCCGTCACCGGGAACACCCGATTTGGGGTGTTCAGTTCCATCCCGAATCCCTTGCTACTGAAAACGGAATTATGATCTTGAAGAACTTCCTTACACTCTGTTAAAACATTTGCGTGTGGTATATGGAATCCTACGTAACTGATGCGTTGTCCTAAATGTTCTTCAGATGAACTGAAGGTGCTCGAAACGAGGGCCGGCTCGTCCGCCTCCACTCGCCGCCGACGGGAATGCTTGAAGTGCAATCATCGATTTTCCACCATGGAGGAAGTCCTCCGGGAAGATTTGGTGGTGGTCAAACGAGACGGCAGACGGGAAAGCTTCGATCGAACCAAGTTGGCGATGGGCCTTCGTCGGGCGATCGCCAAGCGACCCATCGACGCCGAACAAATCAACGGTATGCTCTCTGACACCCTCCGTCGAATCGAAAATGAATTCGACAATGAGGTCCCCAGTCGGGCGATCGCCGAAGCGATCATGCATCGGTTGCGTAAAGTGGATGGCATCGCGTGGCTGCGGTACGCCAGTTTCTACGAGGATTTCATGGAGTTATCTCGGTTCGCCGAGGAGATCATGAACTTGGGTGGTGGAACGGAAAGTGACGAAGGCGGCGGCTAAACGAGACGATTACACCAGGCTTCAAAACCTAAACGCCCTGTTTTCGGTGATTGGGAGTGCTTCGACGCGTGAGGAAACCCTTCAACTTCAACGCACTCTCTCCTTCATGCGTGAAAACGATGACGAGCGACAAATGTCCACCAAATCCTTCGAGCATTGCATCGAGCAGGTAGTTCGCTTTCATTACCCAAACAATCGAGGCTTCCGCTTCACTCACTGGAACGCCCGATGCCAATCCATCGAACCCCTTTGGGTTCGGGCTTCAGTGCTCGATTTCGTGCAATCCTTTCAGGGTTCGACCAAAGGGATGATCCTAGTCTCCGGTCTTCGGGAAACACTCAAAGGCAAAAGGCGTTGGACCTCGCGTAAGGAGCTGGAGTATCAGGAATTGCGTGCCTTCATCGAGGACTTGGTTCTGCGTCATGCGCTGGAGGATCAGGATCTCTCGGTTCTGTTTTTCTAGAAAGCCAAGACTCTTTTCGATTTGAAGTCTGAAGCAAGCATGCTTGCCGCAAAAAACAAAAAAACTCAGGGTTGAGTCTCGGGATAGCTACCCAAAATCCGATGATAGGGACAGGCTCCCTCCAACTCCCTTAAGGCATCCCGAATCCCTTCGTCTTCCGCGTGGCCGAGGAAATCGACGAAGAAGAAATAATCCCAAGTCTTGCGCCGACTGGGACGGGATTCGATCTTGCACAGATTGATGCCTCGGGAAGAAAAGGGGTTCAAGGAAGACTGCAAGGCCCCCACTTGATCAGGCAGGGAAAGAACTAGGCTGGTTCGGTAATCCACTCCTTGGCGTCGGGGAGAGGCTTGTTTATTGACCACGAGGAAGCGCGTCACGTTGTCCTTGCGGTCCTGAATCCCGCTTTTCAAAAGGGGAACTCCATGGACCTCTCCGGCAAGCTTGCCTGCAATCGCCGCCCTACCCTCTTCCGAGGCGGACTCGCGAACCGCCTC
>CEPJ01143179.1_pt1 | contig 13018 bp, 10 predicted proteins | sample 530561 | NCBI WGS metagenome assembly CEPJ01 (sample SAMEA2620404, study PRJEB7988) | marine metagenome | biome: marine biome (ENVO:00000447); feature: surface water layer (ENVO:00002042); material: "saline water (ENVO:00002010), including plankton (ENVO:xxxxxxxx)" | depth 5 m
AGCCCGGTTTGGTTGGAATCGTAACCGGTACCATCGCGGGACTGGCCACCATTACTCCGGCATCGGGAGCGGTTGGACCAATGGGTGCAGTCATCATTGGCGCCGTTGCCGGCTTGGTATGCTACTTTGCCTGTGGATTCGTAAAAGAAAAGCTAGGAGTTGACGACTCTTTGGACGTTGCCGCGGTTCACGGAGTAGGTGGAATTCTTGGAACCCTGATGGTCTCCTACTTGGGTCAAACCGGAGTTCTCGGAGGACAGGGAATAAGTCAAAATGAAGACGGCGCATACCTAACCTGGAAAGAGCAATTTGCGGTTCAGGCAGAGGGATGCCTGGCCGCAATCGCCCTTTCAGTGGTCGCGACATTTATCATCGTAAAAATCGTATCCGCAGTCACCGGAGGAATCCGAGTTTCCGAAGAAGATGAGACAAAGGGGCTTGACCAAGCGGTACATGGAGAGAATGGTTATTCTCTGAACTAAATACACCCCCAATTATTTTTTCACTATAATGAAACTTATCAAATCAATCATTAAGCCTTTCAAGCTCGAAGACGTCAAAGATGCCCTGTCTGAAATTGGGATCGAAGGAATGACCGTTTTGGAGGCCAAAGGTTTCGGTCGCCAAAAGGGACACACGGAAATCTATCGTGGAAGCGAATATACCATCGATTTTCTACCGAAGGTTTTGGTGGAAGTTGTGGTTCCCGATGATCTTGCGGACAAGGTCATCGATACGATCGTGAAAGCCGCCAAAACCGAAAAGATCGGCGATGGGAAAGTTTTCGTGCTTCCTGTCGAACAGGCGGTCAGAATTCGAACGGGCGAACAAGGCGAAGAAGCTCTTTAATCCATTCTCACAGCGGTTTGATTTTCAATCAAACCTTTTGTTACTACAAAGCCTCCTACAGGAGGCTTTGTAGTGTCCAGAGCAACCAAGCGACCGTTGCATACAGCGGAAACGCCATGAATTGCTTGAAAGTATCCATCCAATCACCCGGTTTTGGAAGCTTGGAAAGCAAACTGGGAAAATAAGAAAAAACCAAGTAAGGAAAAGACAAACCCACGCCGATGAAGGTAAACACAAGGTACGCCCTAGCCCAATCCATGGTCAAGGCAGCCCCTATGGCAACACCCAAAAAGGGTGCCATGCAAGGAGTTGCAACTACCGTTGCAAGAACACCCGAAAAAAAGGATCCAAGGTAACCGTCCTCCTGCGCGGACTTGCTCCCTAAAGCCGTAAGAGATGCTCCAATTTCAAAAACCCCGCTCAAGCTCAGGGCAAAAACCAGTAGAAAGACAGCGAGGGCAAAAACAAAAATGGGTTCCTGCAACTGAAATCCCCAGCCAAGTTCCTGCTCCAAAGTTTCCCTCAAAAACAAAAGCGCTCCCAAGAGAAACCAAAAGGACAAAAGCACACCGAGGGTAAAGAATAATCCGTGCCTTTTGATCCTAATTCGGTTTTCTCCCGATTGCCTGACGAACGACATGATCTTCAAACCAATGACCGGAAAAACACAGGGCATAAGGTTCAGCATAACTCCTCCCAGCAAGGCAAACCCCAAAATAGCCCCAAAGCCGTCGGCCTTAGGATTCAAGTAAGCTTCTTCCGTCTCCAGAACGGTAAGCACGATCTTTTCCGTCAGAATTTCCGGCATAAGGATTGAGCGCGGATTGGACGGAGCGAATTCCGAGGGAGGAAAGTAGAGGTTCAGCGGAACTCCCTCCCGACCGTGTTCCTGCAAAGCTTCTAAAATAATGGGGCCCCTTTTGGTCCAATCGGCCCGTAAGGCAACAATCTCAGAATCCCTGAATCCCTGAACCACCCGCTCCGATTTGAAAACTCTTTTGTTAACTTGGCAGGACAGGCACCATTTGGCGGTAAAATCCACATACACCCCCCGCCCCTCTTCCACCAATCGGCTTTGCAGTTCGGGCGACCAGGTTTGCCAAACTATTCCGTCAGCGGCCACCGACGACTTGGGAAAGCCTATCCAAAGACCCGTGCCCAATATAATGAGAGCCAATACCTTTCCGCTTGCCTTCCGTTTTCGAGAATGAACCGGTTGGTTGGTTTTCCCATAAACCCAAACTGCCATAGCGACTAAAACCATGGCTAGGAGAGTCCATAGTGTTTGCAGGTCATTCTGCGCCCTCTCGTTTTGTTCCTTCGAACCCGAAGTGGAGGGAGTCATGGGTTTATCGAAACTCGATAATGCGCCCAGACCAATTTCAACCAGCCAACCGTAATCACCGTGGGCAAGAACGCCCCTAAGTGAATCCGAAGCCTCTACCGTGGGATTCATTGCTAAAGGAACCCTGAGAACACCATCCTTCTCGGTGAAGGAGAAGGTCTGCTCAGAACCATGCTCAATCAAGTCACCTTCGGGGAAAAAGTAGAAGGAGCTGGGTGAGAATTCGCTTAGGCTTTGTCCGGTGAAAGTCAAAATCCATGCCTTATCTTGCAAAACCAGAGAAGCTTTCCACTCACGAGGAAGCTCTTGGGGCAAATCGCGCATTGCCTGAGAAACCTTTCTGGAAACCGATCGGTCAACTCGAGTTTCGCCCTCCGTTTGAATCTCCAACTTGAATTGCGAATCAAAAGGCACGCAATTCGATTCGTTACACAAAAGCGTTGAGAATTCACCTTCGACGAGAAGAGGTATCCCCACATCCCAATCTGAATCAAGTTCGAGCTTGGCCAACAAAGAAAATTTTTCTTCTAGAACGTAACTGCTCAAGTCTTCGAATTCATAAACCTTAGGAACGGGGAAACCTAGTTTTCCAATGGTCACCCCGTCAGGAACCTCCCACTTAATGCTCGTAGGAAAACCGGTTTCTCCAGCAGTTTTCCAGTAGGCGTGCCAACCGGAACTTACCTTTACATCCAAGATCAACCAAGTGGAATCACCTGGACTTAAGACGGATGCATCCGCTGCTATTGAGATATCAATCAAATCATTGGAATCTTGCCCCAAACTCCAATGATGCGTCGCCAACAAAACAAACAAGTAAGTCAAAAACTTCGCCACATGTCTTAAAAATGAGAAAGACCTTTCATGCGCCTTATTGGAATTGCTTGGACTCATCTGAACCAATCCCTAAATCTCAAACTAAGGAAAATTCGGATTAACCACAAAACTTCCCTTGGAACTTTCCGCAAATTCTCGAACCGTGTTCGTTAAACCAGTAGGCCAAACCGAATGATCTGGAAGGGATAAGAAGAAATGCGTCTTGGGTATTTTATCAAAGGAAACCTCAAGACCGGTGAGAAAATTGTCGAAGGCTCGTTCCCATGGAATTTGGGAACTGGAAAGAATCATTTCTTGTTCTTCCGATATACCCAAACGCTTGAGAGCGAGTGGTTCGACATCTTGGAAATCGTTGGATGGAGCTTTGTAGGTCGGAAGAGAAACATACCACTTGGTTGCAGTTTCACGAAACAAAGGGGTGATGGTTGATTTGGTCTCATTTTGGGCGGAGGATGCAATTTCCCTTAAGGATGGGTTAATTCCAAGCGCCTGATAATGCGAACGAGGCACTTCCTTTGGGGAAAAGGCTGGCAGATTTCCGGAAAGAACGAAGACAAGGTCGGGATCAAAGCTAATTGCAGTTGTCAATCCATACCAAGGTCCCACTACTCCAGGCAAAGGCTTGGCATAGAGTAATTCCTTCGGGTAATATTGATTGCGGTTTTCCTTGAGCGTCTCGGATTCCGAACCCAAACCCGCAATCCAGTCGATGGCGTATTTCTTGTTTTCCTGGCTAGCTCGCAAAATCGTTTTTCCCAACGAGGAAACTTCTCGCAAATTCCAGTAAAGAAGTAGGTTGAAGTAAGAATTAGGAGATAAGTTCACAATCGATGAAAGTAACGCATCTTTCATTTTTTCGAATTTCGGAATGGCCCCGTCTCCATCTACCATGTAGAGCCCGGCATCCAAAAGAAAGACCACATGCCTTCCTTCATAAACTTCGTCCAAGAACATGACTTCAGAAGCAAGATCTGAGGGTTGGACGGGCGGCAACATCTCGGCCGCCGGCAATTCAAGGGGGCTTGCAAGTAAATTTTCCAAGTCCAGGGGATCATCCTTAGAAGCTACAATCGATGCACTCTCAAGAAGTTCATCGCCAACGGCTGCATCGGAAGATTCGGTCTCTTCCTGAGAAACTTTCGAATCCTCGAGGGCAGACTGATTTAGTGGCGAGTCAATTTCCTGTATTTGCTCTTCTTTCGCCATCGCCACGGGGGAACGGGTCTCTTCCAGATAACGCATTACACCCCATACGATTAGACCGCTTAAGTTGACCAAAAGACTAATGGCCAAAACCGCTTTGGTAAGTGGCCCAGCCTTACGAATCTTGCGAACCCGCTCTCTTTTCTGCCCAAACTCAGGTTCGAAAATTCTCCCACCGTTTTTGATCAAATGATCGTGCCAATCCTGAAAATCCTTCTCGGCGACCCCATATTTCTTGCACTGCTCCTCTTTAGGAACGTTGCGGATGATGGATTCCAATACGATTCGTAACTTTTGTTCTCCCGACAACTCAGCCATAGGTAAATGCTTAAGGAAGAAAAGAGGCTTTCGCAACCGTCAAAGCACTTACGGCGGCCGTCTCCACACGCAGAACGTTACTTCCGAGGGAAAAACCTTCGACTCCCATCTTTTCTGCAAGGGTTTCTTCTTTGCCCGACCATCCGCCTTCCGGACCAATAAGCAAGGCAAGATGGTCGCTTGCTTGATCTTCGGCAGTAAAACAAGAGACCGAACTTGATAAGGAAGCCAAGAATCTCCTCTCTTTTTTCTGATTCTCAGATAAAAAGTTCGAAAACGAAATGGGTTCGTCAAGCTTTGGTAACCAGGGGTTCCCTGATTGCTTACAGGCTTCTATCGCGTTTCGATTCCACTTCAACATCTTGGACTTAAACTTCAGGGGATCATAACGAACCTCGGTCCTATCAGTAATAAGAGGAGTGATTCGGTGTGCCCCCAACTCAGTAAGCGGACGGATCAGATCATCCCATTTTTTTCCTTTTATCAGGGAAACGGCGACCCGAATCAGTGGGAGGGCCAAGGGACAACGCTCGATGGAATCAATGCGGATTCGGATGCTCTTTGAGTTCACCTCAAGGCATTGAACCTGAAAACGATCTCCCGTACCATTCAAGACTTCCATGGTTGCTTCCGACTCCAGTCGTAAGACTTTTGAAAGATGATGACTTTCCTCATGAGGGAGCGAGATCTCATCCCCTATCATGGTAGCCCGGACGTCGTGGACGAAAGATCTAATGATTCTTGGCATGGATAAACTAGTAAACTGGAATCATGCCTTCTTGGCAATCTTCCAAGAATCCTACAAAATAAAGCAAATGAACAAAAGAGCGATCTGGATTAATGAGAATTAGCGGAGGGAAAGCAAAGGGAATTCAACTTTCGGTGAGCAAAGCCGCAGGGCTCCGCCCCGCAACTGAAGCGAATCGCGAACGACTTTTCTCCTCCTTGGGTGATTTCATCAACCAAAGCCGAACTCTCGATCTTTTTGCAGGCACCGGATCCTATGGCTTAGAGGCTCTCAGTCGAGGAGCTTCAAGCGTTCACTTTGTGGAAAAAAATCAAAGAGTCGTAAGCGCTCTCAAAGAAAACTTGATCAAAGTTTGCAAGAGTGCCGGGTTAATGAACTCGGCAGGAGCAGTTTCCTCGCGAGATACCATCGACTTTCTCAAAAAGCCTACACCTCAACCCTTTGATTTGGTTTTTTTAGACCCTCCCTATTTGGATTTTCCAAAATTGGCGGAAAAGGTGTTTTCTCTTTTGATCAGCAATCACTTCGTTCACCGCGAATCCTTGCTTGTTCATGAAGCTCCCGGGGAAGAGCGTACGAACTTTCCCAATTGGATTCAAATCAGAACTCTTGGCAAACCCAAGCGGGGAGCTCCGGTCTTTCGCCTTTTCCAGCCTGATCTCTAGTTTGCAACTTACCAAAAGGAGCTAGCCAGCAGGCTCAGCGCAGCCACCACTGCAGTTTCCACTCGCAAAACCCGCTCTCCCAAATGACGCATCGAGTATCCATATGAACGCAACAGCTTCCTCTCGCCATCGGACCAACCACGTTCCGGTCCCAAACAAAGGGAAAAAGTTCTGCCAGACCTGACTTCTTCTAGAGAAAGAGGATCGCTCGCCTCGTAATTATCCAAGGCAATCCTTTGGCATTCGGTTACCAAAGACTTGTTATCCAAAGCATTTTTCAAATCCGAAAAACGATCGCATCGTGGGACAAAGCTTGAAAATGCCTGCTCCACGCCACCCTCAATTTTACGAATCCATTCATCGGACTGCCAAAGGGAACTCTTCGCATAGGATGGCTCACTTTTCTCGGCTTGAAAAAAGGAAAAGGAACCAACGCCTAGAGAAGTGGCCTGATCTAAAATCTTTCGGCAAGTTTGAGGTCGGCATTGTGCTACGACCAAAGAAATAGGATATAGATCATTGGAATGAGCGGGTAACCAAGTGAGCTCAAGTTCGATCGCTCCATCCTCACGGAGGAAAACCTTTCCCTTACCCTTCGGGCCATTACGGACCGCCAAATCGACAAAATCGCCATCTTTCACCCTAATCACTTCCCGAAGATGAATGGATCTTGAATCACTTGCCTCCAGGCAAAGCTTCGAAACCGCCTCCCGCAAAAGAAGAAGATTCAAAGAGAACAGAGCCAAAGAGCCTGGTAGGGACGTAATTCCAGCCCCGCCTTGGTCCATTTTAGATCACCACCGCTAATCAGGTCTCGAGCGCTGCCCTTGGGGAAATAACTTTCAATGACCTCCATGGGTTCGACCTTACTGGGGCGAGGCTGAAAGTTAAAAAGACAAACCACCGTGAGACTTTCATCGACCGATTTCCTTTCCAAAGCGAAGATATCAGAACCCAAATCCAAGATTGCTTGATTACCTTCAGGATGAAAAGCCGGGCACGCCGACCGGCGACGGAGAGTTCTCGCATACCATTCGAAGACCTCGGAGGGACTCCCCTCCACCTTCAATATGGCGTCCAGTTCTCCAATCTCCCATTTCTTACGATTGATGGTGCGATTGTGCCCAGTCTGCCTTACCCCATTACGGTTGTTCGAAGAGCCGCAGAGGGAATGAAAATAAATCGCAGGAATTCCCTTCATTGCCAAAGCAACGGCTTGAGAGCATTGAAAACGAGCTTGCCCCAATTTCTCATCCTTCGGATTGGATAAGGCGGAAAAGTAAGTGGCATTCAATTCATAAGGAGATTCGGTTCCATCCTCTAGCTTGCGCATCGACACGAACCCTCCTTTCTTTCGCACCTCTTCCGCCAAGCTGAGAATTTCCTCATGAGGCAAAATTCCTTCGAGAGGACGAACTCCAATCCCATCATGACTGGCGGTGAAATTCAAAAAATGACAACCTTTGGGTGGCGCAGAAAGATTTCCAGCCCACTCGGTCAAGTGCTTGGAGGTTCCTCTAAGAAGACCGTGCAGAAGCAAAGGTGGCAAAGAAAATTGATAGACGGCGTGCGCCTCATCTCCCTTTCCGAAGTAGGAAACGTTTTCCTCATGAGGAACGTTCGTCTCCGTTAGGATCAAGACTTCAGGTGCGACAATTTCAAGGAAATTGCGAATCAATTTGATGACTTGATGGGTTTCGGGCAAATGAAGACAGTTGGTCCCGATTTTTTTCCATAAAAAGGCAACCGCATCCAATCTTAGAATTCGGCACCCGTGGGAAAGGTAAAAGAGAATGATGTCCAAAAATTCGAAAAGCAAATCCGGACAAGTCCAATCGAGGTCCACCTGATCGGCGCTGAAGGTCGTCCACACCTGACGCTCCCCCGCTCTCGTCTGGTAGGGAGTCAACAAGGGACTGGAACGCGGGCGCACCACTGCGGAAAGGTCCGCATCCTCATCCCCCTCCATGATATAGTTTGTTCCGGGTTCGATCCCGGAAACGTATTCCTTGAACCATGGGCTTTTCGAGGAACAATGGTTGAGGACCAAATCGAACATCAGTTCGAATTCCTCCGACATTCTCGAGATGTCATCCCAGGTTCCGTTCCGCTCATCGACTTTTCGATAATCCACCACAGAAAATCCATCATCCGAAGTCCAAGGATAAAAAGGCAAAAGGTGAATCGTGGATATTGCACCCTTCAGTCTGGCAGTACAGAATTCTCGCAAAGTGACAAGCGGTCTTTCGTCAGCGCTTGAAACCATGTCCGCGTATGTGATAAGTACCGCATCTCTTTGGCTTAGTCCCTTTGGCTTACTTACCCCTTCAACCCCGACCCCATAACGCCCGATCATAAGGTAAAGTCGCTCCAACAAATGATCGGCTCTTTCCAAACCATACAATGTGACCAACCGTCTGCGAATCGCCTTCAGCTTGGCGCTCGATATTCGGGTAATTAGAGAAGACGAATGATGTGAGCTCATTTTAGAAATCAGTAACCGGTCAAACTGGCGATGAAGGCGCGTAAGATTCCTCGAACCACGGAATAGGAATAGAATTGCCTGGCGACTTCGTAATTATGGTCGACGATTTCCTGCCTTAACTCAGGATTACGCAAGATCTGATCCACTCTTCGGGCGATGGAAGGAGTTACGAATCCATTCATCGTAAGGAGCCGAAAACCCTTGGGTTCTATATCCCGAACGAAGATTGAATAACGATTGATAAGGACGGGTTTGCGAAAGTAAATGGCTTCGAGGAGGGCGTTGCCAAAACCTTCGTAGGTACTCGGGTAAGTAACGAAATCCGCATGATGGTAAAGATCCCAAAGGGTGTAGATTTTTCTTCCCTCGGAATCCCTTTGACGCACTTCACCGACACGGTGGGCAACCACCCTCATATCCACGCCCTCTTCCTTGGCCAACTGCTCCAGCATGCCCAGGTATTCGTAACCTTCGTCACCCGCTTCGTGCGAAATAACCAATTTGCACCTGGGTTCCTTCAAAAGACTCACCAACTTGATTGCTTGTTCGATTCCTTTTCGAGGAACCACACGGGTCGGTTGCAGAATGAAAAAGTCGTCTTCGCTCAATCCTATCTCCTTACGAACGTCCGTAGCGTATTCATCAATGTGAGCGGGAGGATTATCGAAATCAAAGACGTTGGGAATCACCAATGAGGAGCAACCTTTGCGTAGAGCAAGTTGCTCCTGAGCTTCCTGGTTGATCACGACGTCTCGCATGTTCGAAAGTTTTGGAGGAAAGCTCATGTCAAGATATTCGGGAACCGAGTTGACTGAAAAACGCGTTCGTTCCCAAAAGAAATCATGGTGATGAGCGATCGCGGGCATTCGGGTTTCGGAGAGAAATTCCGTCACCGCGATTCCCAAGGGAAGATGCATCGGAATGGCCAGACAGTTCTGCGGAATCAGAATGTCGATGTTATACTTGTCCACGAATCGATAGAGAGTTCCCTTAAGGTAATTCGCCAGAGCCAGAATTCTCTCGGTTACGAAGCGATCCCGTTGGTCGGAATTCCAAATCCTTCTATTGATCCATTGGTTTTCCGGAAAGCCAAAATAGGCTTCCGGCACGACGTAACTGATATCCGGATTGCGATCGCTCTGTCCGCTGTACCAATAACTGACGTGCCTATCTTCCCAAAGCACCTCGGCCCATTTGGCGCTTTCCAAGGATACCCCGTCCTGTCCGGCAAATCGAGTCGATATGAATCCGATGTTTTGAGCCATGATCATTGAGTTGGAAAGACTTTTACCATTTCATTGGGTGATGCATTAACTGGACCTCTTTTTCAACCAATAAAAAAAAGATTTAAAGTTTATCATGGCATGATTGGACGGATTCGCTTAATGCGAAAGTAATGACAATTGATACCACATCCAAGGAATTGACTCTGGAGAGCCTCTTAAAGAAGATTCCTTCTCTCATTGAAAATCTTAGGGAAACAAGGGATACCTATTTGACCGATGCCGTGCTCATGGGCGAAATACCCGCACCCACTTTTGGAGAGGAGGAGAGGATTCGCCTCGTTCTGGACCGCTTTCGGGAAAATGGATTGGATGATCCGGAGGTCGATGATTTTGGAAACGCATCGGGAATCCTGCCTGGCGCCGAGGGACGATCCTCCATTTTAGTTATGGCTCATGCCGACTCCGTTTTCAGCCCGGAAACCCGCCATGTCATCAACGTTGGGTCCGATCATATCACAGGACCCGGTATCGCCGATAATGCCATAGGTATGGCGGCAGTCGTCGGATTACCGAAACTTTTGGACCGCTTGGGAATCAAACTCAAGGACGATCTTCTTCTTCTGATCAATGCCAAAAGCTTGGGTCGGGCCAACCTTGAAGGAGCTCGGGGATTTCTCGAAACCAAGCAGCGCCCGATCCGTGCTGGGGTTTGCGTCGAAGGAGCGGAACAGGGCAGACTCAGCTATTCCGGACTTGGCGCTCTCCGGGGAGAGATTACCCTCCGCCTCCCAAAAAATTACGATTGGAACAGTTTCGGAGCGGCCGGTGCGATCAGCCACATGACCCGTTTCGTCAGCCAAATCATGGAAATTCCAGTTCCTAAGGAACCCAAGACCAAATTGGTTTTCGGAGAACTCCACTCGGGATCGAGCTTCAACACATCGCCGAGAAAAGGATTTCTTCGCTTCGAAGTCACGAGCGAAGGCGACGAGGTTATTGAGGAGATGGAAGGCAAGATCAAAGAGCTCTGCGAACAATACTCGCTGGAAAGCGATACCAACGTCGATTTGGAAGTTGTCGCAAAACGTCAGAATTGCGGAATTCCATTCACCCATCCCTTAGTCAAGACGACTCGGTCCATAATGGCGGAATCAGGCATTACGCCGAAAGTCGACCCAAGTACCGGTGACTTGAATGCCCTGATCCGCGCAGGTCATCCCGGAGTCACCGTGGGGCTGACAACCGCGGAAAACTTACGCGAAGACAACGAAACCATTCATTTGGAACCGCTTTATGCGGGAATGGCCCAACTGATCACCCTGCTTCAGGCGATTGACTTGGAGCTTTGCGAATTATGAGCGAGAAAAACCAAAATTGGTTGGACAAGAACACCTTTCACCACGGTGAATTTTGGGACATCCTCAAACTTGTCGAAGAGAAGGAGAAAAAGGGGTTGAAAATCTCTCTTTGCATTCCGACTCTCAACGAAGAAAAAACCATTGGCAAGGAGGTCCTGATCCTTCGCTCGGAACTCATGGACCGCTACCCTCTGATCGATGAGTTTGCGGTGATTGATTCCGGCTCGTCGGACAAGACTCTCGAGGTGGCTCGCAATTTCGGAGCCGACGTCTATCTTGCCTCCGACATCCTTCCTGAAGTCGGAGACAAACGCGGCAAAGGGGAAAACCTCTGGAAAGCGATTCACCAATTGAAGGGAGACGTCATCTGCTACGTGGATGCGGATATTTCCAATATCCATCCTCGCTTCGTATACGGGTTGGTCGCTCCTCTCATAAGGAGAGATGAAGTTCATTATGTGAAAGCGTTCTATGATCGACCTCTGAACTATTCATCGGGCCTCCGTTCCAGCGGTGGCGGAAGAGTTACAGAAATCCTCATCCGTCCACTCTTTTCACTGTTCTACCCTGAACTCACCAACATCGTACAACCTCTGTCAGGCGAATACGCCGCAAGACGGGAAGTTCTTGAGATCATTCCCTTTCCCATCGGATACGGAGTCGAAACTTCTCACCTTTTGGATCTTTACGAAAAGTACGGATTGGAAGCTTTCGCTCAAACCGATCTTGACCGCCGTGTTCATCGCAACCAAACCACCAATGCTCTCGGCAAGATGAGCTTCGGAATTCTGCAAACCTTTTTCAACCGTCTACACCTTCAAGGCAAGATCGATCAGATCCCCGACATGGAAACCTTCTATCGCCGCTTTGAAGTGGAAGACGGGGCTTACAGCCAAATCGTTCAGGAAGTAGTTGAAGAGGAGCGTCCTCCGATGATCGAAATCGAAGGATATCTAAGGAAACGGGACGGTTCCTGAACTTACCGGTTCGCCATGAAGGTCGCCATCGTGCACTACCATTTGGAACCCGGTGGCGTAACCAAGGTCATAGAAAACACTCTATCGGCTTGGAACCAGACCTCCTTGGATATCCAAACGGTTGCGCTGAGCGGACGGCCTTACCGAGGGAAGGTCATTCCAAATGCCCAAGTGGTCGAAGGACTGGACTACGCCGATGCCAAGGGAAGCACCGATCCCAAAATCCTTGTCCAACGCATGAAAGATGCAGTCATGGATTCTTTGGGTTCCCTTCCCGACCTTTGGCACGTCCACAATCATTCTCTTGGGAAAAACCCCGCGCTCACAGCCGCAGTCAGTTGCTTGGCCGATCAAGGTGAATACCTGCTTCTGCATCCTCATGATTTTGCGGAAGACGGTAGACCGGAAAACTTTCTTTCCCTTCAAGAGGTTTACAAACAAGCCTATCCAACTTCCGAAAGAATCCGTTACGCGGTCCTCAACCATCGAGACAAGTCATTTGTCCAAAAGCTCCTTGATAACTCTTTGAGTCAAGTTCACTTGCTTGCCAATGCCATTCCATTCGAAGATTCATCTCCTCCCATACCTTCAGCTGATTCGAAGCTTCCCGAGAACCTGTATCTCTATCCTGTCCGGGCGGTAAGAAGAAAGAATCTTGGAGAACTGGCTCTTCTTTCCGCGGCTTATCCGGAAAAACATTTTGCCAACAGCCTCGGACCAACCAATCCAGCTTTTCTTGATGAATTCGCAAATTGGAAAAGCTTTTGCCGAGAACTTGGACTGTCCGTAACTTTTGGTCTCGGAGAAACTGTTTCATGCAGTTTCCCTCAATTGGTCGATCATTCCCAAGCCATTGTCTCAACAAGCGTTGCGGAAGGTTTTGGTCTTGGCTTTCTCGAACCTTGGACCTTCGACAAAGGACTTTGCGGGCGCAACATTCTCGAAATCACACAGGATTTTGAGAAATTGGGTATTGATCTGAACCATTTGTACGAACGAGTGGAAAC
>CEPJ01049919.1_pt1 | contig 12940 bp, 5 predicted proteins | sample 530561 | NCBI WGS metagenome assembly CEPJ01 (sample SAMEA2620404, study PRJEB7988) | marine metagenome | biome: marine biome (ENVO:00000447); feature: surface water layer (ENVO:00002042); material: "saline water (ENVO:00002010), including plankton (ENVO:xxxxxxxx)" | depth 5 m
GAGGACTGGTACTTTGACATCACGGTGGACGACGATTGGGTCCGTGAAGACGAAGACTACACACTCATCTACGCTCGAGCCCTCAACGAAGACGGTGAAGCCTCCTTCATCGACGTCCGAGTGGTCCGCTTTGCACGGATGACGGTTTCCATCACCGAACCCTCCCTCGGCACGGCTCTGGTGGGTTTGGTGGACTTTTCCGGGACCGTTGAGGGCACCGATCACGATCGAATCGAGTACAAGGTGGGCGGCGACGATTGGCAACTCGGCGACGACCTTCAAGAGCAAGAAGAGGGAACGCAGTCATGGTCGTTCTCGTGGGATTCAACCCAAGTCAGCGACGGCTCGCACCGAATCAGCGTTCGAATGGTGAACACGAGCGGGGTCGCAAGTGACGTCGTGAAGCGCACCTACGAGGTCGACAACCTGCCCGCTGCGCCCAACTTTGCGTTCACGGGCTCCGTCGGGGTGTACGATGGAGGACTGCCGGTCAACAACGCTGTCGCCGGTACCGTCCTTGAGATTCGATTTGGAATTCGAAACATCGGGGATTTGGACGCCAACGAAGTCTACCTGACCCTCGACGGTGAGGGCAGCGATTCCACAACCTACCCGTCGGAGGGCAAAGTCACCCAGCTTGAGCAGGGTGAGAGCGTGTCGGTCACCTTGTACTGGTGGGCCACCGAACCGGGCACCCACGACGTGACCCTCTCCGTTGACCCCAACGAGCAGTACGAGGACCCCGACCGAACCGACAACACCTACACCTTCAGCTTCATCGTAGATGAACGACCCGTTGAGCCGATGTTGCGCTTCCTACCGGGCTCCTCGAGGACAACACCTGACGTGCCTGCTCCGGGCGTTCCTTACGACGTTAAAATCCGGGTCGACAACCTCGGTCAGACCGATGCAAGCAACTTGATGATTCAACTGGCTCGATGGGTCGAGGACGAAACCACGGGCATCTACGGATGGATTCCAATGGCAAACGTGTCGGGGCTGCTCGTTCCGGGCTCAACCACCACCTCTGGTTTCTCCTATGCTTCGTTCAACGGCGCCGTGTTGAATGAATCCGGTGCGGTGAAGTACCGGGCGGTGCTGACCGGCACGGGCGTTGAGATTGAGCACAACGAATTGCGGTTCAACGTCACGGTCGCTGACCTTCGAGAGGGGTCCAAAAACGGGATAAGCCTCGCAACGGGTGAAGTCGCAGTGGATTTTGTTGGCTTGGACGACGGAGCGCTCTTGTTCACCACCATTGACGGCGAGCTTCACGCTCGTACGATCACCTCGCAACGTTCGTTGGTCGGAGGCGTTGTTTTGGAAGAAAATTGGGGTGGCGAACTGGCCGTCTATCAGCGAGATGACGGCCTGATCCAAGCGGCGTGGACGCGGCGCTCGCTGAGTTTGGAGGGTTATGTTCTGACCGACATCGCAATGACATCGATCTCGGCCGCCGGGAAGACCACTCCCAAGCACTACCACATGTCCGCACTCAAACTCTCCGAAGGCTCCTACTACGGATTTACCTTCGACCAACACGACGGAACGATGGTGCTTGCAGGATATCACCGGGACCTCTCAACCAGCGGTTCGTGGCAAGACATTACCTCGCTGTTCGTCATTTCTTCGCCAACGCCCGACCGTGGAACATCCTGGACCACCCCTGTCACCGTGCTCTCCGACATCGACATACGGCCGGCCGATGCCCAACCGCTGGGGGTCGGCCTCGGTGAAGAGTACCTTCACCTTCTCTACCAGGAATACCGAGACGATGTGACGGGTGTGGAACGCGTCGGATTGATGTACACCCACGGATCCTACACCTCCTCGTCCTGGAGTTTCCAATACTCCGTTGGAGACGACGCCTCGCACCCGGTCATGGAAGTCCTCGTTGATGACGGTGAGGACAGGTTGATCTCGTCGTGGATTGAAGGTCAAGGCAAAACCTCGAACGTGGTCGTTGCCAACACCAACGCTCTCTGGTCAGGCAGTGAACCACAACGCTTGCTGGCTCCGGGAGCCACGGGCATCCACTTTGACCTTCGAAAGGAGGGCGTCTATCTTTTCCACGATGAAATCAACCTCAACGGACCCGTTCATCGTCTCGGTCTTGTAGCAGATGACAAAGGGGCTGAGTTGTCGGGCATGTCCAACATGCTGGACCAGGGTTTCCTGTTCGGCGTTGGCTCCATGGACGACGACACCATCCTCTGCACCGTATCACCCACCGGTTCCCTTAGTTTGACCACCCTTGCGGTTTTGTCAGGCTCGTCGACCGAGGTCGGTGCGCCCGGCTTGCTTGAGACCTTCCTGGACTACCTTCCGGGGGACTCGAGGGAGACCAAACTCCGCATCCTCGGCTTTGGCGTGGGCCTTCTCGGGCTGTTCCTGCTGTCCATCGCCGTGGTGGTGCGTCGTTCTCGCAACAAGGTCGAGGAGTTGCTCGAAGAGATGGGCGAAACCGGTGATGACTCGGAAGCGGTCGAGGTTATGATCACCCTCGAAGAAGACGAAGGCCCCCTGCTCAGCGTGGAGGACAACGACGAAGAATTGACCGTTCAGGCTCCCGTTGCTGTCATCGATGAAGAGGAAGAAGAATCCCTCGCGGAAGAACTCGAGCGAAAGCTGGAGGAAGGGGAAGGAAACGCTCGCTTGGAGCGACGGATAAAGCGGAAGCAAATGCGTGAAATGGCTGAAGTGCTTCAACAAGGTTTGCCTCCGCTGCCCAACGTGCCGATGCCGGACGAACAACCGCCCCTCGCTGGTGCGTTGCCCCCTCTGGACGGGGCTCTCCCCCTCCCCGTTCCCGGCATGCCACTGCCCGACCTGAAGCGGGACGTCGTGTGCCCCTCTTGTGACGCGAAGTTCAGCGTGAAGGACCTCATGCTCAAACGAACCACATGCCCCGTTTGCGGCGCAGCCTTTGACCTCTGAGGTGTCCACGGTGTGCGGCATCTTTGGCTACATCGGACACCAACAAGCCCTCCCCATTCTGGTTGAGGGATTGCGCCGTCTCGAATATCGAGGGTACGACTCAACCGGTGTGGCGGTCGACGACGGTCAATCCATCCAGACGCACAAAACCGTCGGCAAAGTGGCCGATTTGAAGGCCATCCTGCCCCCAAGCGTTCAGGGTACGCTTGGCATTGCGCACACACGCTGGGCCACCCACGGTGGTGTGACGCAGGTCAACACCCACCCGCATGCGTCCGAGGCGGGAACCGTACACCTTGTGCACAACGGCATCATTGAAAACTATCAACAGCTCAAGAAAGGCCTCCTCAAGCGAGGCATTGAATGCGTGAGTGAAACCGACTCTGAGGTCCTCGCTCACATGATTGCCCTTGAGATCGAAAGCGGTTCCACGCCCTTGGAATCGGTTCAAAAAACGCTTCGAAGGCTACGCGGCACCTGGGGCCTCTGCATCTTGTTCAAGGAACACGACCTGTTGGTGTGCGCCCGAAACGGGTCACCGCTGATCATAGGACAAGGTGAGGGCGAGACCTTCGTTTCAAGTGACCCTCATCCGCTCACGACGCACACACAACGCGTGGTTTACTTGGAGGACGGTGACGTTGCGTTGATCAAGCGCGATTCCTTCAGCATCACCTCCATTCGAGGTCACGCTGTGGAACCCAGCATCACGGTATTGGAAGAAGCGTGGGGCGAAGCCGAATTGGGGGATGCACCCCACTACATGTACAAGGAAATCTACGAACAACCCGACGCCCTGCGACAGTGCATCGCCGGTCGCGTGGACCGCGAAATGGGCACGGGTCGTCTAGGGGGGATGGGTCTGGACCACGCAACCCTTGTTCAAGCCCCGCACGTTCGATTGCTGGGGTGTGGAACAGCAGCCTACGCAGCTGAGATCGGCCAGACGCTCATCGAAAGGATGGGTCGAATCCCCGCCGTGGCCCACATATCCAGTGAATTCCGGAACAACGACACCGTCATCAATCCGAAGGCGATCTACCTCGCTGTTTCACAGTCGGGCGAAACAGCTGATACCATCTCAGCCATCAAGGAAATCCAATTGAAGGGCGGTCAGGTCTTCGGCGTGGTCAACGTCGTTGGCTCAACCATCGCTCGACTTTGCGGGCAGGGCGTCTACATCCACTCTGGACCAGAACAATCGGTGGCGTCAACCAAAGCCTTCACCAACATGGTGGCGGCGCTGACCATTTTTGCAACCCAACTCGGGCGAACACGGCACCTTTCCAAAGACGACGGGCGGGAGTTGATTCACCACCTGCAGCAGGCCCCGCATCTCATGGAGACCTATTTTGAAGACACCGGGCCGATCGGCGAGGCCGTGGACCTGTTGTGCGATGCGCAGTCGGTTCTTTTCCTCGGGCGCGGTCTCTCCGCCACCGTGGCGAAGGAAGGTGCGCTCAAACTCATGGAACTGGCCTACATTCCCTGCTTAGCGTACCCTGCAGGTGAGATGAAACACGGTCCCATCGCCCTGCTCGAGGAGGGCAGCCCTGTGGTTGTGGTGGCCCCCAACGATCACCTCAAAGAGAAGACCATGTCGGCTCTGCACGAGGTGAAAGCGCGTGGCGCAAAGGTGATTTTGATTCATGAAAAAGGCGACAGCATCGCTGCTGAGGGGGACGTCTCCATCGCAGTCCCTTCGATTCACCCGTGGCTGACGCCCCTTCTGACGGTGTTGCCGCTTCAACTGATGGCCTACGAAACGGCCCTGCGACTCGGTCGAGACGTTGATCGTCCACGAAATCTGGCCAAGTCCGTGACCGTGGAGTGAACTCAAATGATGGTGAACCGCTGTTCGCCTTCCTTCCAGTTGAACGGCTTGTAGCCCAGCAAATGGTTGGTGTGTCGCATCTTGACAATGCCCAATTTCCGCTTGACGTCGTCGCCGTCTCGCTCCATCACGAGGTGCATGACACCGTCCGACAGGTAATCTTCAACCCCGTACTCTCCGAATTGCTTGTGGTCCTCGCCCGTCATCTCGCAGATGAAAAACGACGTCAACTCAAGACGTCGGACGGCCTCAAACAGTCGAAAGATTTCGTCGCGAGGGTTTTCCATCTTCGTCAGCGTGAAAAAGGCACCCAGAGAGTCGAACACGAGGAGCTCAAAGCCGATCGACTGGCGGTAAGACGTCAACTGCTTGATGAGTTGGCCCATCCAGTCCACTCGGTTGCTCATGCCCTGCTCGTCAAGTTGAACACGAAGGTCGGCCAGGTCGATGATCGCGATGCGGTTTCGCACCCTCGGGTCGTCGACGTTCATGCCCATGTTGGCCATGTGCGAGCGGAGCGAGTCCTTGCCCTGTTCAAGCGTGACGTAAATACCGCTGGTCTCACCGTAGAGCACGGCGTTGTAGAGCATGGAAAAGGTCAGGCTTGATTTCATGGCACCGGACGCACCGGCGACGATGCTGATGTGTCCCTGTGGAATGCCACCCTGCATTTTTTCGTCCAGTCCTTCAACGTGGGTTGGGATGCGTTCAATCTCGGACATGCGCCTCGTTCCCCGGTTGTCCGAATGATTCTTCAATATCACGCATGCATTCCATGGGAATCTCCAAGGCCTTGGTGCCGTTCATCACCGCATGGATGCGTGGCTGGCCTCAAACTCACCTCGTCGGTACGCCCTGATTCAACCCCTGTTCCCCGACCTCCACCACGCAGGCCTCGACGGAGTGGATGAGACGCCACCGTCGGGAACGGTCGGTGAACAGGTTTCGACCATTTGTCATCGGAAGGCCGACGCTGTTCCGGACACCACGCATTCGTTGGTCATCGTCGCCGACACCATGCTCAGCGACCCCGACGAGCATTCGTTGAGCATGGGAAAACCGCGCGACCTCGCTCACGCAGCAACCATGCTCCTGCGACTCAGCGGTCGGTTGCACCAAGTTTGGTCGGCCACCGCCGTTCGATGGAACGGGGTGTGGCACCGTTGGTGTGAATCCGCCGTGGTCTCCATTCCCGAATTGACGGCCGACCAGATGGACGCGCTGCTCACGTCAAATTCATGGGTTGGAAAAGCGGGTGGATACGACCTCGCCGGTCCAATGGGTGAGCACGCCCGGCTTGTGGAGGGCGACGAATCCACCGTACTGGGCATCGCCGGTGGAGCGATGGAATTTCTCGAGGTTTTGGCGTCCACCGTGTGATCACAGCAGCGGCGTCAGGCCCAGTTCATGCCGCTCCATGTCCACCACCACGTTCTGTCCAGGAATCATGAGCAGCTTGTCTTCAGCATCCAGGGCGAACACGCTGACTCGGGCGGCGTCGGCCATGTGCTTAATCTCTCGGCGGCAAGCCATCTGGTGGCTCTCCATGTGGACCAGGGATCGCAGGTCAACGATGGCGGTGTCGCCCTGCAGGACGCGTTCCAACATGGCCGTCGTGGGGATTCGCTTCATCACGTCGGGGGCGATGTACCGCAGGGCTTTGCTGGGATGCGGCTGATTGCGCTGAACAACGACACCGAGGTCGTGAAAAGCCTCTCCATCGGGGGTAAGAGGTCCGTTCCACCCGGGCGGGGGGGTTCGCAACTGGCTGATGTTGTGCATTTGCGGTGTTACATCGCCGGGTTCAACCGTTGCGGGCGTCGGTGCGGGACTGGCTTCGCTTGCGGACGTCAAGGAAACCGGTTCGTCGGAGGTGTTCGCCGCTGAAGCGGGTGCACGGGACGGTGCTGTGCCGCCTTCAGGGTCGGGCAAACCGAAAAACTGCCACAAACTTCCCACGTTCGTCCCTCAGAAGTCCAAATCGTCGAGCAACGATTGCAACTCTGGAGCGTCAGTGGTCGGTGGAGTTTGTGAAACTATGGGTTGGACGGGGGCAGGTGCGGGCTGATTGGTTGCGAGCCACTGCTCGCCGTAGTAGTTCCACTGCTCCATTGTCCACCCTTCTGGAAGCCCGGTTGCGGGAAGCGGTGGACCGCTGCTGATGGGCGCTGCAGCCTCGACGGTCGTCCCGTAGGCTTCCATCGGTTCAGGTTGAGGCGCCACTGTTTCAGCGGGCGCCGGTTGCGCAAGCGGTTGCGTTTCCGGTAGGGCCGCCATGGTTTTCTCGTTTGAGGCAAACTGGCTTTGTTCAAACATCCCAAAGTCCTCCGCATCCGACTTCCCTCGACGGGTGAACAGCAAGAAGCTGAGGAGGCCGAGGATGGTGATGCCGAGCACACCGATGACGAGCGCAGTCGTTGTTCCGACGGCGCTGCTGATCGTTTCAAAAATTCCATCGGGCGGTGCTTCAGCGACCAGAACGGTGATTTCCTTTTGGTCGGACAACCCGTCGTCGTCGATCACGGTCAGGACAAAGGTCAGGGTTCCGGCCGGGAGGTTTTCGATGGTCCATGTTTGGCCGGTGTGGTCAACATCGCCTGTTTTTGCGCCGTCAAGGTCGGTGTCGAGGTGCGATGCGTCCCAGCGATACACCAGCGTGAGATTGTCGTTTGCGGTGTCGTTTGAGTTGAATCCGGTGAGGGTCAGGTTGTCGCCCTCTGTCAGGTCCTCCAACGCATCCATCGTCTCCAAAACCGCAACCGGTGCACGGTTGATGACGCTGACGTTCATGCTCTGTTGAGCGATGGCTCCGTCGTCGTCCGTGACGGTGACGGTCACCATTCGAATGGACTCGGTGGGCCAAGACGCGACGATGGAAGCCCCGGTTTTCTCGCAATCGTTGTCGGCTTCACCGTCGTTGTCGGCGTCGAACTTCGCATCCAAGTCCCAGCACACCTCCAGGGTCTCCATGTCGGAGGGGGTATCGTCCGGGACGACGGTCAGTTCGAGCGGGTTGTCTTCGATGACCGCTTCGTAAGGAATCAGGCCGGTCACGGTCGGTGGAACGTTGTGGACCATCAGCGTGCCTTGCTTTGCTTCCGATGAAGCGCCGTCTCCGTCAATCGCTCGGACTTGAACGATGTGCATTCCCGATGTGTTCCAGGACATTGGTTGAGACGAGGCCACACCAACGGTGCTGACGGTCCAGTTTTCGTCGGCAAGGGAGGGATGCCACTCAATGAGCATCGTTCCAGCGTCGTTTGCAGAGTCGGTAGCGGTTGCCTTGAGCAGCGCAACCTCGTCCTCGTTCAGGTGCCACGTCCCGTTTTCGTCGGGCAAAACTTCCTCGCCGCCCTTCATCAGCGTTGGTGCCGAAACGGTGGGCGGGATGTTGAGGACCATGATCTCTGCCGTGATGTTGGTTGTTTCGCCGTCGTCGTCTCGTCCTTCAGCAACGACGGACAGGAGACCTTCTTCGGTTGGGGTGAAGGTGCAGGTTTTTTCGCTCCCCTGACTGTCCCCAACGATGTCGCACCCCGTCCAACTCGGCCAGTAGATCTTCAAGATTTGACCCGGCGCTGACACCGAATCGATGTCGCTCATGTTGGACACCTGAATCGTAACCGGGGACTCCACGGGTACGGAGGCTGGATAACTGAGGTTGAACGTCGGCGCTCTGTTGAGAACGACCACGTCAATCACGACTTCGTCGGTGTCCAATTCTTCGTCGATGACCAGAACCTTGACCGACCACGTTCCACCGTTGGACCAGTTCCACTGAGTCCAACAACCGGGAGCTTCAATCACGTCGATGAGCCCCGCCCGTGATTCAATCTCAAAGCGGCAGTCAACATCGCCACCGTCGATGTCGAAGCTCTCGGTGGCGTTGAGCGTGACGTTCTCGAAGGTGTACTTGTTCTGGTCAACGGTGAGGGAGGCGGTGGGTGCGCGTCCGATGAAAATGGACAGGGATGCGACGTTGTTGCTACGGTTGGCATCAGCGGTGACGTTTTCGTCGGGGTCAACGGTGAAGGTCATCGAAGCGAAGCCAATCGCCAGATCGGTCGGAACGGACCATGCCACCTCAATGCGCTCCTCGGTGTAGGGTGCAATGGACGGTAGTGCATCTCGAACGACGACGCCATCGGGTGTTTCGATCTCCATGAACGTTGACGGAGCGGTGAGCACACCTCGGTTTTGTGCAGGGAGGGAGAAACTCAGAACGTCGCCAGGAAGGGCGTTAAATCCGATGGATGCACTGAGCGTTGTTGTTTCGCCACCTCGAGTGCGCTCAACGATCACCGAGTTGGCTTGAGCCACAAGGTCAACACCAACCACGCTCAAATCCTGAACAACGGTGGTTGCCCCGATGACTTTTGCAACCGGGTCGTACACCAGGAGACCGTTACTCGTGTAATCGTCGCTCGCTGGTGTGTCGTCGACTTCATCAGATACGTTCAGCGACACCTGTGCTTGGCCGTTGTTGTCGGTGGTGGGGTTGGCAATCGTGCCCGCTATCTCGTAGCGGAGTTGCAGGTTGGTGTTTTTGATGGGGATGCTCGGTGAACCTGCTACGCTGTATTCGATGGAGACTTGTTCCATGGCGTTCGGCAGCGTTGCGGTGGTGGCGGTGCTGACCGATATCTGGTTGTTGCGACCGCCGGGAGAGGACGACGAGGAAACGCTGTTTGAATCAACGGGGTCGTAGGTTTTCAATATCCAATCGATGGTGAACCCGGCGGGGTTGACGATGCGGTTCCAGACGCTGCCCCGCACGGCTGGACAATACCAGTTGAATCCGAGGTTGACGCCCGTCGCATTGGACTCGGCGATTTTGTACGAATCGTCGCATCCGGTGTACTGCGGTGAGGCACCGTCTTCAACGGGGGGCTCGTTTTTGATGATCTGCCAGGAATTGTTCTCGTCCTCTTCGGAATCAAACTCGGTTGGATCAAAATAGTCGGAGGTCCCACTCACCTCGGTTGTGGCTTCAAACTCCATCCACCAACTGTCACCCTTCCGGATGGGGAAGTCGTAGCGCTCCTTCGCTGGGGTGTAGGTGTTGTCAAAGTTGACAACGCCCAGGGTTTGTTCCAAGAATCCGATGCTGAAAGGTCGGAAGCGAACGTCCAACGTAAAATCGCTGGTGATGGTTGCCAAATCCCTCGCACGGATGATGTCCACGCCGTCGTACCTGATGTCCAAGCGGCCGGTGACACCTTCGAGGTTTGCGTTGTTGTTGCCGGAGGTAAAGACACCGCTGATTTCAATTTCGTAAGCCAACACCGTGTCGCCGTTGTTGTCGGTGGCGTAGAAGATATCGACCACTTCGTTGGTTGTGTCGCCCGTGAGGGCGCTGATGGAGGCAGAGACGTTGGCTTGGGCCAGAAGCTGCGAGACGTCAAATTTCGTCTCGTACACCCATTCATCGCCGATTCGATGGGTGGGAACGTCAACGGTTCCCGTCCCAACCCCGGTGCGAAGGACGGGGTCGGGTTCGTCAAAACCGACGCTGGATTCAACCATGCCCAATCCCAACGAGGTCGTGAAAAGGGCGATGAGGAAGACGGCTTGGCAGGCTCGGCCGAACATAAACTCTGGTCGCAGTCCTGATACAAAAGAGAATGTCCTCGATGTTGTCGCTCAGGATTGCGAATCCAGATACTGCTGGCCGTAGTGCTCCCACTGCTCCATCGACCACCCTTCCGGGAGGCCCGTTGGTGGTAAAGGCGGTCCGCTGGACTCCGATCTTGCGGCAGCGGGTGCCGTTTGCAGAGAAGCCTGAAACAGGTATTCGGGGGGTGGCCCCTCGGGCCGTTTTTGTCGGATCTGCTCTTCTCGATCGGTGAACAAGCCGACGGTCAACGTCTCGGAAACCTCGTCCCAAGCGTCGGTTGGCTCAGCTTTACGTCGCCGCCTCGAGAACAGGAGGACCAACAGCAGCATCGCTCCCAGCAGGCTCAGCTGGGCGACGGCGCTTGCCTCTTCGCCGACCAAAGCGGCACCGATGCGCTCCAGCGGCGTCCGGTCGGCGGGCAAGACGGCAAAGGTGATCACCTTCACACCCGGGCGCTCGGGATCTTCATCCCACGCCATCACCTTCACGCTCTGAAGCCCGTCCTGTGTGAACACGTGCGTCACGGCTTTGCCGATGAGGTCCGCATCGTTGTCCGGAATGCCGTCCTCGTTGCTGTCCACCGAGACGTCAATGTCCCACGCCACGGTGAGGTCTTGAATGTCGTTTTCCGCGTCCAGCGTGCTGCTGGCATCCAGCAGGCAAGCGGTGTAGGCCGTGCACGAGAAGGCGGTGGTTCGGACGATTGGGGGCGTGTTGAGCACGAGCACTTCGAGGACCTCGCTGGTCGTCGCCCCGTCGTCGTCCGTCACGTGATACACGAGTTTGTGGGTGCCGCTGCGATTCCACGCCACCGTCAGATTGTCGCCCGTAACGTCGCAGTCGTCGTCCGCGCTGCCGATGTCGTCCGAATCCATGCTCGGGTCGATGTCCCAACAGCGAATCAGCGTCGAAACGTCGGATGGGGTGTCGGACGAGCGACCCGTCACGCTGACCGTTTGTCCCTCTGCGACGGGAAGGACGGGTGAGATGGGCTCAATGGTCGGCGGAAGGTTTTGCACGTTCACCCAGCGTTCCTCAACACCGCTCGAGGCGCCCTCTGAGTCGGTCACTTCGAGCCGCATCTTGTGGAGACCGGATTCAAGCCAAACCATGTCGTACTCCGAGGTTCGTCCGTCAAACACACGGATCAGGGAAGGTTGGGCATCGTCGGGCCACCACGTGTGCGTCAGCCCTTCGATGTCGTCCACCGAGTCCTGCGCTTGACCCCGGACGCTCACGGATTGATCTTCGGTCACGTGCCACGTGTCCTGCGCATCCATGGCAATGGGGCCGTTCTCGTCGACCATCTGGATGTTGATGCTGTGGGGTTGGATGTTGGTGAACTTGACTTCAAACGTCGCCGACGTGGTTGCGCTGTCGTCGTCGGTGCCAACCGCCGTGAAGGTCTTCAGGCCCTCAACGTTTGATGTGGTCGTGCACACCCGAGTGTAGTAGCCCTCTTCGCAGTTGGCTCCGGGCCAGTAGATGTCGACCACGCCGGGCCACACCTTTTCCGAATCGGAATCGTTGGCGTAGGCGTAGAGCGTGATCGGGTGTTCCACCTTGGCTTCAGTGCGCTGACTGCGGACCTCAATTTTCGGTGCACGGTTTTCAACGGTCACGTTGAGAATCATGACGGTTTCATCCCGCTCCTCGTCCTCCACCGTGATCTCAACGGGGTAAACACCGTCGTCAATCCAGGTGTAATTGAGCGTGCACGAGGGGGCGACGATGCGCTCGTAGTCCCACGTACGCGTTCCGTCGTCGAACGGCACCCAGAACTCACAGGAGACGTCACCGCCGTCCTCGTCGAAACTTCCGCTGGCGTTGATGAAGATCGTATCTTGGGTCATGCCCGTCGGTTCGGTTGCGACCGGCGTTGGGAGGCGACCGACGAACAATTCGATGCGTCCGAGGTTGTTTTGAAGGTCGGCATCAGCGCCGTTGAGGCGACTGACATCGGCTTCCCACAGGAGTTCAACCGAACCGATGGAGGTGTTTTCGGGAACCTCCCAGAGGGCGAACATCTTGTGGGTCTGGTAGGTGGCGAGGGCGGGCAGTTGGTCGGTGGAAACGGTTCCGTCGGGTAGCGTCAACCGTGCGTCGCTGGCTACGGAGGTGGTGATGCCTCGATTTTTGATGGCGACTTCAATGTCCAGATAGTCGCCGGGCAGGACGTTGAAGCCCGAGATCGCGTTGAGCTGCGTGGTCGTGCAGACGTCGCCGATGCATCGTTCGCGATACATCACCACGGCCCCTTCGTCCGCAAACACGTCAAGGCCCACGAGGAATTCGTCGAGCGTGACCGTTGCGGCCCCCACTCGGTTGCCGGCTTTGGCCACCAACCCGTGGCTCGCATAGTCGAGCAGCGTGGCCGAAGAATCGACCGCATCCCCGATGTCAACAACGGTCCACGCGCTGCCGTTGGCTGCCGTGGTCAGTGAGGTGGAGAACCCTTCCGTTTCGTGGTGAAGGTCGAGCTGAAGACCGGCCACGTTGGAGAAGCAGGACGAAGATGCGTTCACCCACACCTGCACGGGTGCGTTGAGCGC
>CEPJ01142728.1_pt1 | contig 12939 bp, 10 predicted proteins | sample 530561 | NCBI WGS metagenome assembly CEPJ01 (sample SAMEA2620404, study PRJEB7988) | marine metagenome | biome: marine biome (ENVO:00000447); feature: surface water layer (ENVO:00002042); material: "saline water (ENVO:00002010), including plankton (ENVO:xxxxxxxx)" | depth 5 m
TTTATCTTCGAAGAACTAACTAATGCTCCTCTACACAAATCCCATTCTGAATATGGTTTTGAAGAACCAATATATTATTTTGGATTTGATAAAACTATTGAACATGGAATCTCTGACATAGAAATAATATCAAATAATGAATCTACTCTTGATTTTATGTTTGGGTCTCTCCATTATGGAAGACTTTATATAGCATCCTATAACTTAGTAAATTCCTCAATGCAATCACTTAAATCTTTTAACATTCAAAATCGAATAAGAGATCTATTAAAAATTAGTAAGAATGATTACATAGCTTTACTTGAAAATCCTCCACGTTTAGCTGTGATTACTTTAAAAAATAATTAAAAATTTTATTAATTTTCTAAAAATATTTTATCAATTTTTTCAATTATTTTGCTGTGGTTGAGATCTCCAAATATTTTATTTTTAAGGATTTTGGTATTATCGTTTACTATTTTGCCATCTGAAAGTTTTTTAATTAAATTCTGAATATCTTTTTTGTCGTTTATTGTTGGTAGATCAATATTTCTTAAAATACTCGATCTTTGCATATATGGATCTGGATCAGGATTGTTTATTATATAAATTGGATTATCAAGTAATAAATAGTCAACGTATACAGTAGAAATATCAGTAATAAGTAAATCACTAATAGTCATAACGTCATAATCATTTTGTAAATTTAGTTCTTCGTTTAAAAATATGTTGTTACTCACCTTAATGTAATCATATATTTGGCTCGACAAAGTATCTTTATAGTGAGGCTTAATTATTAGGTAAATGTTTGTATTTATAAGCTGTTTATCCATAAATTCATAAAATTTTATATTAAACGCTGAGAATTCAGAATTAATGTAATCATTATTTCCTCTATGGGAAGTTGGAGCATATAAAATTATTTTTTTATCTGACATACTGTTCTCAGATTTAAGTTCATTTTTCTCCTTTATATTTTCTATAAGTATTTGGTTTCTAACAAAACCCAATACTTTTAAGTTCTTAGAACCACAAAAAAGCTCTTCACATAAAATCTTTTTATCATATGGTGAATGAAGCCAAACTTCATGAAAAAGTTCAAAATATTTTACAATTTTTTTATTATTTTTTGGGATCACACCATTTATTGCATGACCACATAAAATAGTTTTAATTCCTATTTTATTAACAAAATTATGTAGAAAAATTCCATGTGAAGTAACCAATACTTTCGAATTAAATCCTTTAAGTATATTAAAAATATTAAATGGTGTTAAAATATTTTTTCCGTAAATTTTTTTTAAGTTACGATACTCTCCATAATCTAATGTTATGTAATAAATATTGTTATTACTAAGTCTCTTATCTTTAAAAATTACTTCTAAATTTCCAACAAGTTTTTGACCAAACAATAATATATTATTATTTTCTGATCTAAATAAAATACTTAAAACTAGTCCTATGCAGTAGTTGATTCCTGTAACTATAAAAATAATATAGTGTGAAAATTTTTTCTTATTAAACTTCATAAACCATTATCTTTCTTAGTGAATGAAAATAATTAAAATTATCAAGATAATTCTTAATATACTATAGTCATGCTTTTAAAAAGTATACGAAATAGTTTTGAAAACGTTCTTTATGTATCGAGATTAAGTAACATAAAAAACAAAAAGGCAAAAATATTTTTGTCTCTAGTTCTATCGAATTTAAGTGTTTTATTTGATATTTTTATTATCCTTTACTTTTCATATTTACTTTCTTCAAAAAACAAAGCTGATTTAAATTTTATATACAAGTTTGTCTTGGAGTTTTTATTAGAAAATAATTTTTTGATGGTACTAATTGTTCTATTGAGATTTTCTTTTTTCTATTTGGAAAAAGTAATTCTACAGAAACTGACATTAGATATAAGGGAAAGCTTAAGAAGCTATCTTCTTAAAGAGATTTACGATAGAGGAAACTACTCAATTGCTGATTCAACTTTTTATGTTAATGAATTAACAATTCATATATCTTATTTTTACAATGCATTTGCAAAAGTCTTAAATCATACAATTCAATTAATTGTTTACGGAGCATTCCTAATCTACTCAAACTTTGAGTTTTCCTCATATCTATTAGCGATGGGTGTAATCATATACTTTCCAACAAGAATTTTATTAAAACAAGCTAGAAAATTTATACATATTTCTTATGAAAAATCAAAAAAGATTAGCCAAGATATACAAAAAGTAATTGATAATATGTTTTTAATTAAAATTTTGAAAACAAGTAATAAGGAATTATCACAATTCAAAGAAGTCTCTAACTCATATGCTTCGGCACAATTTAAAAATTTTAATTTTTCAACAATTAACTCCTTATTTCCTACATTTTTTGCAACAATGGTCTTTGTTATCGCTTTCTTAAATGAATCAATAGTTGAATTAATAACTCTTGAATTTATTGGAGTTACATTAAGACTTGTACAAACACTTGGTAACTTAAACACTTCTTTAAATGGATTAATCAATTCACAAGTCCATATTGAGAAATTAATTGAATTTGAGAATGATAAAGAAATTAAACTAAAACCCTTGATTTTAGATATAGATCTCAAAAAAAATTCAGCAATAGAATTTGAAAATGTAAAATTTAAATATTTTGGTTCTGAGGAATTTATGTTTGAAGATTTAAGTTTAAGTATCGAGAGAAACAAACATACAGTTATAACGGGACTAAACGGTACGGGCAAAAGCACACTAATTGGTTTAATGTCTGGTATTTACTTTGCCGCTGAAGGTAATATAAAGTCATTTTCTGACAACATTGGATATGTTGGACCTGTTCCTTTGATTATCGATTCATCAATTAAAGAGAATTTAATTTATGGCAACAACAAAGAAATACCAGATCAAAAATTATATGAATATATTGAGCTCTTTGATTTATTTAATGGGGAGAAGCCAGATCTTGATATGAAAATTAATAATAAAAGCTTATCATCTGGTCAAATGCAAAAAATATCTTTCATAAGAGTAATGTTGGCAGATGTAGACATTCTTTTCTTAGATGAGTCAACAGCTAATTTAGATACAAATACCAAAGAAAAGATTCATTCAGTTTTAAATAAACTTAATATAACAATTGTGAACTCTACACATAGTAAAGATGAGTTTAAGTATGACTCACATTTAAACATACTTAATGTTGAAGGAAAAAGATCATTTAATTTCATATAAATCCTCAAAATCAGATAAATAATCTGAAAAAATTTTATCTTTGCTGTAGTACTTTATTATGGTGTTTCTTGAGTTATTCAAAATATTCAATTTGTCATACTCATCATTCATACATCTTATTAAAACCTCATTAAGATTGTCATTGTATAACAATCCAGATTCATCACCTAAAACCTCACGATTATTTTCAATATCTTTTGCTATAACTAAACATCCATTTGCCATTGCTTCGAGAATTACTTTTGAATTGCCCTCAAAATTAGATGTGGATATAAAGTACTTGTATTTCTGATAAACATTCAAAAGCTCTTCGTTTTCAATATTGTTAAATATATTTAGTTCAATGTCTAAACTTTTTGAAAGTTTTTCAAGATCTGTTTTAAGTCTACCTTCACCGTAAATGTCTATTTTGAATCCTGTTTTTTTTGCAGACAGTATAAGCTCTTCAAAGTTTTTTTGCTTCTCTAATCTACCAACAGACAATAGTCGATCGCTATACCTTTCATGTTCTGCTTCTATCGGTACGTCCACCCAATTTGGCCTAACCAATATTTTTTTGCTTGTTAAGAATCTATTTTTTAAAAATTTTGCATCTGAATTACTTGTTACGATGTAAGAATCGGAAAAAGATATCGTAATTTGAGTTAATAAGAAATACACAATTTTTTTTAGTAAGTTTTTTCCTTCTTTAACACTAAATAAGTACATATCATATCCGGTACGTGTGTATAACTTAGCTCCAGAGATGATTTTAAAAATTATTGCAACCCATGAACCTAATAACTGGTTTTGTTTTATGATTAGTTTTTTTGAAGAAGTATCTATATGATTTTTTAATTTAAATGGAATCAAAAATGATTTCACAAAATTTAAAATTTTGTACTTACTTTTTTTAGATATTGTATAGATTGGAAATATTTTTATCTTTGAATTTTTCAATATTTCTAAGTCTGAAGAATCTCCATATGTAACAAATGAAATCTCAACTCCTCTAGTTGTTAAATAATCGTATAATTTTAACTCTCTTGTTATATGTCCACTGTTTAACCAAGTTTTTAGTGAGTAATCAAAAGTAAAAAATAAAACTATATGCATTATGCTTAATCATAGTTACTTAAATTAACTTTTTTAATATGAAAAAAGTACTAATAATACACAATTTATATCGCAACTTTGGGGGCGAAGATTCTGCAATCAATGGTGAAGTAGAACTCTTATCTAAAAAATATCATGTAGATAAAATCTTATTTGATAATAAAAATAGATTAAATTTTTTTGACTTCTTAAATTTTGTTTTTATTTCAAATATTCAATCAAATAGACTTTTAAAAGATAAAATAAATAACTTTAAGCCAGACTATATTTACATTCACAATTTATGGTTTAAAGGATCATTAGGATTATTGAAAGTAATAAAAAATTATGATATTCCTTTAGTATTAAAAATTCATAATTTTAGATATATTTGTGCGAATAGTTTCTTCTGTAAAGCTCATTTGGGTAAGAATAAATTTTGTCCTGCATGTGGTATGAAAAAAACTTTTATATTTAATAAATACTTTAAAGATTCTTACATTAAATCACTTTTTGTAATTCGATTTTCAAAGAAACTTTACATTACTTTAAAAAATATAAACTCAAACCTATTTTTATTAACTAAGCACCATAAAGATATCCTGATTGACAGAGGATTTGATAAACAAAAGCTTTTTGTATTACCAAATTTTGTTACTACTTCTACTGATAAAAATATAAAGAGATATAAACAATTTTTATATGCTGGAAGGATTTCTGAAGAAAAAGGAGTCGAAGAGTTAATTAAATCTTTTTTATCTCTAAATTTAGAAGATTATACATTGAAAATCATAGGCACAGGCCCGAAGCTCGAAATTTTACAAAAAAAATATAATAATAATAATAATTTAAGAATTGTTGGGTTTTTAGATAATAAAGAAGTTATAAAGGAAATTCAAAAGTCGATAGCAGTTGTGTCAGCAACTAAGCTATTTGAAGGCCAACCAACTATTTTATGTGAAGCATCTTTAAATAGTATCCCTGTCATATTTCCGGATACCGGAGGTATAAAAGAGTTTTTACCAAAAAATTATCAATTTCTATTTGAACAATATAACTATAATAATCTTCAAACAGTTATGAAAAAAATAATCAATTCTGATATAGAAAAAATAGGAAATGAAAATAAAGAATTTATAACTGGGTTACTTAACAAAGATAATTTATTAAATACTTTCACAAAAGCTATAAACAATAAATGAAACCTTTAATTTCTGTGATAATGTCTGTTTACAATGACTCTAAAAACATTGGCAATTCAATTGAAAGTATTTTAAACCAAGATTTCAAGGATTTTGAATTTCTAATCATGGATGATGGATCAACCGATGAAAGTTATGAAATTATTGATATATATTCTAAAGATACAAGAGTAAAAGTTTTTAAAAATAATGAAAATTTAGGCCTAACAAAGTCACTTAATATATTACTGGAGGCTTCTCAGGGAACTTTTATTGCTAGACAAGACTCAGATGATTTAAGCTTAACCACAAGGTTTACAAAGCAACTTCAATTTATGAATGATAAAAACCTAGATTTTTGTGGCTCTAGAGCAATTATAAAAGGCAGCACAAAAGTAACGCCTAATAGATCTTATTATTTACCTTTAAAACTGACTCTGAAAATAAAAAATCCATTTATTCACGGAAGTTTACTAATCAAAAAGTCAATAATGAAAGATATAAATAATTATGATGAGAGATTTTTTTACTCTCAGGATTACAAACTTGTAAAAGATATTTTTAATTCTGGATATTCAATGAAAATTATAAGAGAACCTTTATATGTGCTTAATTTAGAGAATAACATTTCAACAAATCATAAAGACAAACAAGAATATTATGCAGATTGTGTAAGGAAAAATATAATTCCTAATGAATAATTTAAAGATAAGTATAAATGTTCAAAACAAAGAAGGGCCTTGGGGTGGTGGAAATTTATTTATAACTAATCTAAAAAATTATCTTGAATCAAAGGGTAATAAGGTAATTTTTGATTTATTTGATGGAGACATTGATATCATTTTAATAATTGATCCAAGAATGTTATCTGAAAGTGTTATTTATTCAATTAAAGATATTCAATTTTATAAAAGAAGGATAAACAGTGAATGTAAGGTCATACATAGAATAAATGAATGTGACGAAAGAAAAGGAACTTCAGGAATCAACAAATACTATATTGAAGCAAACAAAATAGCTGACTACACGGTTTTTGTAAGTGAATGGTTAAAAAATACTTTTATTAAATCAGGATTTTCTTCTAAAAATAATGAAGTGATTATGTCTGGTTCAGATAGTGAAATATTTAATGATGATGGTAGATTATTTTGGGATGGAACTGAACCTTTAAAAATAGTTACTCATCATTGGGGAAATGATTTAAATAAAGGTTTTGATATCTATCAATACTTAGATGAGAATATTCAAAAAAAATTTAAAAATAAAATTGAATTTACATATATCGGAAATACAAATAATAATATTGAATTTAAGTCCACAAATGTAATTCAACCTAAATCAGGTATAGAGCTAGCGAATTTAATTAAGAAAAATCATATTTACTTAACGGCATCAATTAATGAGCCTTCAGGAAATCATCATATTGAAGGAGCTCAATGTGGCTTACCAATAATTTATAGAGAAAGTGGGGGAATACCTGAATTTGCTCATGGTTTTGGAGTCGGGTTTCAAGGAATAGAAGATTTTATAGAAGCTGTAGAAGAAATACAAAAAAATTATGATGATTATTTTCATAAGATGAAAAAGTATCCATTTAATTCAAGTTCTATGTCTAGAGATTATTTAGATTTGTTTTATAAAGTCTTATCATCAGATTTCCACACAGAATCATCAAGGAAAGAAACAAATATAATATCAATTTATTTTCAAAATTTTTCTTACTATATCAATAAATTTTTAAATATAATTAATTTATACAATTTTAAGGTTAAAATTAAAAAATATTTGTTAATCAAATTCCCGATATTTAAAAATGAGAAAAATGTTGTTTGAAAATAAAGTTGGAAAAATTATTTCTACACTATATTTTATAAATCTTTTTCTTTATTTACTTTTTGGTCGTCCATACAGTGGTTTATATATTTCTACCTTCCGGTTAGGAGAGTTAATAATCGGATTTTTTTTAATACTAAATTTATTGATCCTTTTCCTGCCAACTAGGTATTTAAAAACAAATATAAACTTTGATAACAAGATACTTTATCTTTATAAGTTAATAATATTATCTTTTTTTATTATTTTATTTATCAATGATGGAAGCCTCACAAATCTTTATTCATTTAAATCAAGTTCATACATATGGATGACAGGAGCATTAATTTTTTCTGGTTTTTTAGTAGAAAATATATTTAAGAAAAAAAATATTTTTGTTTTGGTAATGTTTTATCTCGTCTACCAATTTAGTACTATTCATTATCCTGTATCAATTATCAACTTTTTTGAAACATACTCTGATAAATTTGATTTTCAAAAAGGTTCTGACCTTCTAATTATTTATGTTGTTTCAATTCTATTCATACAAAGAAATCTAAAAAACAAGTTTACTTCATTTTCTATTTTTCTGGCTTCAAGTGCTATTTTGCTTCCCTTGTTTCTGTATAAAAGTAAAGGTGCATTTTTGCCAGCGATCTTATTTATACTTTATTACCTTTACTTGTCTAGAAATATTATTACTAAAGATTTAATTAAAACATTGGGAATTTCCTTAGTATCTCTGATTCTATTTATTGTTTCTACCTTTGAAGTTTATGGGAATTTAAACTTTAAAAAAATGGGTATGGATGGTTATAGCTCTACAGAAGAACTTACTCAATTGTTTACAATCAATGAACTTGATAAAGGGCTAACTGCTATAACTTCAGAAAAAAATACCGATAAATTTTTTCTTTCATTTTTTATTATGGATGGAAGACTTTATTCCAGAGAAATGATGGCAAATTGGAGATTAGAAATCTGGCAAGATATATTGAGAGATCTTAATAACGATAATAGATTCTTAAGAGGTTTTGGATATAATGAAATAATTCCTGCAATGGATTTAGTACACAGAAGAGGAACTGATGGAACTAATGAAAATCCTCACAACTTTATATTTTATATTTTAGCTCGTGGTGGCATCATACAACTACTTTTATTTGCAGCTTTTTATATCCAGTTATTACTTTTTTATTACAGAAAGTACAAGAATTTAAATATTTTGATTTATTTTGTACCAATCCTTACAACATCTTTGTTTGACGCAAGCATGGAAAGTATTAGATTTCCATTAATTTTTTATTCTTTTTTAAGTTATTTTATGATGTATAGTGTCTTTGGAGAGAACTTATTAATGGCAGATAAAAATGAGTAGTAGCAAAATTGCTTTAATAACTGGTATTACTGGTCAAGACGGATACTATCTATCAAAACTTTTGCTTGAAAAAAATTACATTGTTCATGGGACTGTAAGAAGATCATCAAATATTAATACTGACAGGATCGATCCCTTGATAGCAGAATACTCTCCTAAAGGTATGTTGATTTTACATTACTCCGATTTGTTAGATTCTTCATCGTTGTCATCCCTAGTGAACTTAATTCAGCCAGATGAAGTCTATAACTTAGCTGCTCAATCTCATGTAAATGTTTCCTTCAAAAATCCAATTTTTACTACCCAAGTTGGAACTTTAGGTGCTTTATCATTAATGGAGGCAATAAGATACTCTGAAAAGAGAATAAAATTCTATCAAGCCTCATCATCTGAAATGTTTGGAGGAAAAGAAAGAATTATGTTAGATGAAAATTCTCCTCTTATTCCAAAGAGTCCTTATGCTGCATCAAAAATTTTTGCTCATCATATGTCTCAAATATACAGAGATTCATACGATTTATTTTTTACAAATGGAATACTATTTAATCATGAATCTCCATATAGAGGCGAAACGTTTGTTACTAGAAAAATTACAAAGGCAATTGGTAGAATTCAGCATGGAATTCAATCTAAATTAACGTTAGGTAATTTAGATGCAAGTAGGGACTGGGGTTTTGCAGGAGATTATGTTGAAGGTATGTATTTAATGATGCAACACGAAACACCCGAAGATTGGGTTCTGGCTACAGGAGAAACTCATACTGTAAAAGAATTTCTTGAAATTGCATTTAATTCTGTAAATTTGAACTGGGAGGACTATGTTGAATCATCAGAAAAATATTTTAGACCAAATGAGGTTGATTATCTCTTAGGAGATTCATCAAAAGCAAGGAAAAAATTAAATTGGGAACCAAAGATAAGTTTTCAAGAATTAGTTAAGTTAATGGTTGATCATGACATGAAAGAAGCGGAAAGAGAAAAAGTTCTAATTGATAATAATTTAATAAAACCTACATGGGAAAACCCAATTTAACTTAAGCTACTTAAAAACCACTCATAACTTTTGTTAAGACCCTCATTTAAAGTAGTTTTTGGTTCCCAACCTAAAGAACTTAAGTAACTACTGTCTAAAAGTTTTCTTGGATTACCGTCAGGTTTTGACTCATCAAAAACTAATTCACCTTCAAATTCGATTAATTCTTGAATTAATTGAGCTAGTTCTTTAATACTAATTTCTTCACTACTTCCTACGTTTATAACATTTTTATCGATATCTTTATCAATTAGAAACTCAATCGCAAGTGAAAGATCATCTACATATAAAAACTCTCTTAATGGTTTTCCGGTACCCCAAATCTCAAATTCTTTTTTCTTTAAAATTTTTGCATCATGCATTCGTCTAATCAACCCAGGAATAACATGAGAATCTAACTCAGAAAAATTATCATTCGGACCATAAAGATTTGTTGGCATTAGATTGTATATTCTATGATTAAATTGCTTTGACATCGCATCTGCAAGTTCTATTGCACTTAGTTTTGCAACAGCATACGGGGAATTAGTTGGTTCGAGCTTTCCTGAAAAAATTGAATCTTCGTTTATTGGATTTTCTGCATTTAGAGGATAAATGCAGCTACTACCTAAATTAATAATTTGTACATTTGGATAATCAATAAGCGATTCTAAAATATTCATATTTATTTTTAAATTTTCCAAGAGAAATTCAGACCTATAAGTGTTGTTTGCAAGAATCCCACCGACTTTTGCAGCTGCAATTATTACAACATCTGGTTTTGAATTTTCGATTTTTTGTTTAGTTTCTTGGTAATTAAACAAATTAGTATCGTTTCTTGTTGATGCTATAACTTTTGAAATCTTTGGAGACTTAGATAGTATTCTTACACATGATGAGCCTACTAATCCATTTGAACCAAAAACTAAAACATTATTTTTTGTCATTAATTGAAATAATACGATATATTGTAAATTATTTCCTTTGTTATTTTTTAAATTACTATTATTGAGTTAATGTGTGGATTTATAGGTTATATTTCAGAAGACCCTATTACTTTTGCTAATTTAAAAAAAGCTAACGACCATATCATTTGTCGAGGTCCAGACAAGAATATCTTTTTTAATAATGAAAATAAAAAATTTAAAAATAATATAAATAAATATTTTCATTTTGAATTTAATAGATTATCAATTATTGATCTTTCAGAGGAAGCTGACCAACCAATGCATTCAAAAGAATATGACAATATTCTTATGTTCAATGGGGAAATATATAATCATCAAGAATTAAGAAAAGAATTAGAGTCTGGTGGGGTCCGCTTTAATACAGACCATTCTGATACTGAAGTTATATTAAATGGAATTTCTAAACAGGGTTTAAGCTTTATTGAAAAATTAAATGGTCAGTTTGCAATATTTTTTCTTGATAATAAAGAAAATAAAGCATATTTGATTAGAGACAGATTAGGGCAAAAACCTCTATATTATTCATTGGATAACAACAATTTAATATTTTCATCAAATTTTTTATCGATTAGTACTGTATTAAAAAATAAAAACATAAACTTCAACTCCTTAAACGATTATTTAAATGTTGGAGTCATACCTGGTAAAAATACATTGATCAAAGAAATATCAGAGGTAATGCCTTCACAAATAATTGAGCTAGATTTGAATGAATTAAAAATTTTAAATATTCATAAATACTGGGAAATTGATAAACAAAATGGTTCATCTGACTTTAATAAAGAAGAATTTTTTTCATTGTTTAATGATTCAGTAGAGATTAGGCAAATTGCGGATGTTCCAATTGCTTATTTTTTATCAGGAGGAGTCGACTCAACTTCAATTCTTCAAAGTGCTTTTGAAACAAGTAATGAAAAAATAAATACTTTTTCGGTTACCCATGAAAACAATAAATATGATGAATCTACTTGGTCAAATATGGCATCCAATACTTTTAAAACAAACCACAATACAGAAACAATCACAAATGATATTGATATAGGCACGATTAATGACTCCTTAGATTCATTGGACCAACCTTATTTTGACCCATCAGTAGTTCCTTCTTATGTTTTATCAAACTTGATATCAAGACATTATAAAGTAGCAATTTCTGGAGATGGAGGTGATGAGTTACTTTGCGGATATGATCGTATAATAAAATCTCAAAACATCAAAAATAGAACCAAACTAGCAGATTTTTTATTTTATCTTTATCCATCTTTTTTAGGGACAGGAAATAAAATTCTTAGACATAGTAAAGATATATCAAAGTCATATTGGTCTTTTCATGAAGATAAAAAATTAATGAACTTATTAAATTTAGTACCTAACAATTCATTTAGGGATGAATATATTGACTACGATAAAAATCCAACACTTAAGGATTTAATGAAAACTGATTATAAATTCTTTTTGTCAGAAATGATGCTTTTCAAAGTTGATAGAACTTCAATGGCAAACTCACTTGAGGTCAGGTCTCCATTTTTGGATTACAGATTAATTGAATATGTATTAAATTCGAATCTAAGTTTTATTGATTTTGAATATCCAAAAAAAATTATGAAAGATTATCTAGCCCATTATTTTGATAACAGTTTTCTTAATAGAAAAAAACAAGGATTTGTATTTAATGTTGAAGATTGGGTTTATGATAACATTAGCTACTTAGACAGTGAGTTAGGTGATTCTATAATTACTTCTGAATTTAATAAAAATATACTTAAAAGCCTATCATTAAATAAAACAAGAATTAATGGAATTAGAATTTGGAAACTTTTTGTACTTTCAAAATTTATGAAAAGAATATAAATGATAAAAAATAAAATTCAAAAAATAATAAGACATATCAATATTTTTTTGAATAAAAAAAAATTCCCAAATCAAATAGTTGTTTATTTCCACGACACTCAACAAATTGAAATTGACGCAATTCAAGATATTATTCTTTTTTTTAAAAATATAGATTATGAGTTTGTTACGATAACTGAAATATCTAAAAATCTTGGTACTGAAAAGAAACTGTTTACTTTTACTTTTGACGACGGTTTTAAAAGTTGGAAAAATCTAATTCCAATATTTGATAAATACAAGGTAGAAGCAACTTTTTATTTAAATTCAGTTTTCTTAACAGACGAAGGTAATGATATGTTTATTAATAATATTGGTTTGGATGATAAGGATAAAATAATTAATGTAGATATTATTAATGATTTAATTAAAAATGATCATGAAATTGGGGCTCATACACATTCACATTTTAAATTATCAA
>CEPJ01020860.1_pt1 | contig 12938 bp, 11 predicted proteins | sample 530561 | NCBI WGS metagenome assembly CEPJ01 (sample SAMEA2620404, study PRJEB7988) | marine metagenome | biome: marine biome (ENVO:00000447); feature: surface water layer (ENVO:00002042); material: "saline water (ENVO:00002010), including plankton (ENVO:xxxxxxxx)" | depth 5 m
GAAATAACTGATGCTGTAATGGAAAGTGAAAAAAGTAGAATTTTTAAGCAGGCTGAAAATAGGCTGCATGCTCAACAAGCTCTTCTAGCTTGTATTCTTTCATAATAAACTTGCATATTGTCCTTGCTAGAGGTACAAATGTATTAGTAAGGACTTTGCTTTGTGGAAAAAAAATCGGAAGATCTAACTGAAGCCCAAAATGAGCTTTATTCTTGGATAAGAAATTATTTGAATGACTTTCAACATAGCCCATCCATTAGACAGATGATGCAAGCTATGGGTTTGAAGTCGCCTGCTCCTATACAAAGTCGTTTAAAACATTTACAAGAAAAAGGTTACATATCATGGCAAGAAGGAAAAGCAAGAACCCTTCAAATAGTAGATGAACTAACAGATGGAATTCCTATTATGGGGTCTGTAGCGGCAGGTGGATTAATAGAAACTTACAACGATGTAAATGAGAATTTAGATATAAGTGATGTTTTGAAAAAGAAAGATGTTTTTGCACTTACAGTTAATGGTGATTCAATGATTGATGCTTGTATTGCAAATGGAGATATGGTTTTAATGGAGCCAATTAAGGATAGATATTCCTTAAGAAATGGAACGATAGTAAGCGCAATGGTTCCTGGGCTAGGTACAACATTAAAATATTTTATTAAAAGAGAAAATAAAATATTTTTAGAAGCAGCTAATCCAGCATATGAACCAATTGAACTTAATCTAAGTGATGCTGTTTTTCAAGGAAAGCTTCTGGCCGTTTGGAGGAAAATTTAAAAATATCTTTGTAACAAAATTAAATTCATAATTAAAGTTCTTTTTTCTTATTTTAAATTTATTATGGAAATATAGATTTAATATTTTTAAAAAAATTTATAGTGATATTAAAGAAAGAAACAGAGATTATAAAAACACCAATTCTATGGTTATTGTGTTTAATTAACTTATACTTAATTTCTCCTTTTGATTCTAAAGCTAATCAATCTATGAAATTAGTTAGATCAAAACAAATCGATTGGTCAATAGATAAGGAAAGAAAAACTAATATAATTGAATGGGGATATAATGAGAAAGATAAATTAAATGAGGAAAATGTAACTTTAGCTAAATCCAAAAATAAAAAGTTTTCTACTTTTTTGATAGGTACATATGCTACAGGTATATGGGATATGCGTCCATTATTAAACGGATCAAACTCATGTAGTATTTGGACTTTATGTTCTGAGTTGGAAGGAATAAATTTCACTTTTGTTCGTACAAAAGTTTTAAAAGAAAAAGGTGTTTTCTCTCTAGATTTAGACAAATCATTTACCTTAAGCTGGCAGGGTACTGATACAAATATGAAAGGTGAAAGGATTAATTATGATGAATCTTTGTTTTCTACATTGGCTTTAGTTCCTCATTTTAGAGTTAACAAATTAAGCAATAATTTTCCATTAGGAATTGGTTGGGGAGTAGGTCCTGTTCTTTCAATAGGAGATATTGTTGTTCAAAATCCACACGATTATGGCCCTTTGATGTCCAGAGTTAATTTTGAGATCACATATCCCATAAATAAAAAAGATAATAACTCTCTAGTTTTTTCTATAACCCATGACTGCTCTTTTTTCGGATTGCTTGCTCCAGAAGGCAATCCTCAATACAGCCATAGTTGGTATTCTTTAGGATTTAGAAAAAGATTTTAAAACCTTACTCTTAACTTTATTCCATACTTTGTTGTTGCATTTTTTAGCTGCTGTGCCATGTCGGTCTGACCAAATGAATTAGAAATAAAAGAATCAATAATTACATGTTCTGATAAATAACTTCTTCCTGTAATTGAAAAGTTATTTTCTGAATTATTTAAAGCAATGTTTGCTTCAGGTATTATTTCAATTCTTGGATTTAATTTCCAATTAAAACTTGTTCCAATACTGTATATATTTCCATCGCCACTCATAGAAAACCTTGGATTTAAATTGAATGAAAATAATTGATTTATTGAATATGTATTTATTAATTCACCGAACATATATCCTGCTCTAGTAGCAGCGAGTACTCTTCCAAAACTTAGTCGTAAATTTGTTGAGATTAAATCTCCTCTTTCCTGAGAAAAGATTTTAAGTGTTCCACCTCCTCTCGCACTTCTTGATGAATTTGTTAGAAAGGTTTTTTTGAACTTGTTATTAAAAATATTTTTAGAATCAATCATTTCACTGGAAAAATCTAGATTAAAGGATTCAGAAAGACCAAAAATTATCTTATAAAAATCAGAACCATTATTTGAGTAGGCATATTCAAAACTTTTTTCACCTTTATTCAATAAAAATGCTGTAGAGACAAAATTACCTTGATTTATAGTTTTTTTAAATAATTCATCGTTTTCGTCCTTTTTATATCCATAATAAAAATTGGGAGTATATGTTAATCTTCCACCATAAATAATTTGATTACTTGAAGGCATTGTGAGTATTGAGGTGGCTGGACTCGAACCAAAACTATTTGTTAGGTATGCCTCTAAAGCAATTTCCGGATCAAAACTATAGCTTGCACCAAAGTGATGAATTAATTTCTTTCTAAAATTTAATTCGTTATTAAAATTATTATCTCCCGCTCCAATTGGAAAATATATTGAATGATTGATTCTAAATTTTTTATTAAAAGAATATTTGCCTCCTAAACCTAAACCAAAATTATTGCCAAAAAATTTCCCATTATTTTGTTGGCTTGGTAAAAATGTATACTTTGGTGAAAAAGAATATTCAAAATTTTTATTAAACTTTCTTGTTATTGGAAGAGCTATTGAAGAGATAGTATTAGTATTATCTACAATTTCAAGATTCCCATTAAATATATTATGGCTTGGGTTTGTTTTATCGCATCCAAAGCCATTGCATCCTCCACTTTTTACTCTCCATCTTTCAATAGAGGCTTCTATGGCTAGTTTATTTTTTTCTTTTTCATAAATAATTTTTTTAAAAGAGGCTCCAAAGTTTGTCCATAAATTTGATGTTTCGTTACTTTGTGAATTTATCTTAGAATATAAAGGGTCATCTGCTTCAGTAAAAAAAATAGAAAAGCTAGTTGAATCATTAATTCCATAATATACTCTTGAAAAATAATTTTGATTACCAATGCCTCCTGAATTTCCACTACTGAATGAAGATACCTGTCCTATTTCCAATCTCAATTCATCTTCAAAAATAGAATTTGCCGAAGGAACAGCATAACCATAATCTAAGATTTCCAAATCTAAATCATTTTCACTTAAGAAGTCATATATTTCTTCATGTTGTAATTCAAAATCTTCTTCTTCAAATTCTTTAGAAGATTGCTTATCATCAATTTCCCATAATAAAGGATTAATATTTTTTTCTTTTTTTTCTTCCCAAATTAATTCAGGAAATTTTTCCTTGTTGATTAATTTTTTTTTAGGATTTATTTCTTGAGCATTAATATTAGAAAAGAATATACATAAATTTAATAAATAAAATAAATAGCTTTTATAATATCTGCACACAAATTTATTATATTTTTTAATTCAATATTTATATTATAGCTAAAAAAAGATTGAATCTTTATTGTCTAATTTTTTCAGCGATAATTATTGATTCAAATCCCCACCTTTCCCAAACACCAGGGTAAACTTTTTTATAATGATTTGAAAGCGGTTCTGTTAAATAACCTAAAAGTTTTAAAAGGAGTGGTTTATAATTTTTTGAGGAAAAAATAATTTTCAATCCTTTTTCATGGAACGTTTCTTTGATTAAATTAAAGTCAGGCGGCAGATCTTTGTGTGTAGGGTCATCATAATAATTTAATGTTCCTTGACGGCTAGGGAATTTTATAGTTTCTCTTGAGGGAAAAGAGATATAAATCTTACCTTTATAATTAAGCTTATCAATCATTGCATTTAGAGTACCATATCTGTCATTGCAATGCTCTAAATTATGGGAGGAAATAATGCTATCGAATTTTAAATTAAGAGATTTTATGCTTTTTACAAAACTATCAGGATCTGTCAAAATGTATTTATCAGCAATTTGATTTACATCACAATTATTGTTAAGGTCGACAACGTCAATTCCAACATAATATGAGTTAGGACATATTGTTTTAACTATTACTGAAGAATTATTTCCACATCCTAAATCTAAAATTCTTGAATTTTTTGGAATTTTTCTTAAAAAAGATAATTTGCCTCCTTTAAGACGTAGTAAAGATTTTATATATAGAAAAAGATTTTTTTTAAAAAATAATAGTTTCATTTCTTCCTTTGGTATGCATTTTTTTTGTAAATTTAAATAATTTTTTAAAGTAAATTTACTTTAATATTAAACAAACAATATTAATATCAAAATCTATTTACTCCCATTAAATTTTTCGCAAAAGTAATAATCAAACTGATAGAGGATTTTAAAATCCCTATTGATGAGAAGAAAATCATATTTATTGCTTGTATAGTTATTTTTCTTCTTATATATAATTCTGCTTTATAGTTCGTTAATAATGAATTTGTTTTTCTATTATTATGATACCTGTATTTAACAAGCGATTTTTTAATTGTATGTATTGGAATTTCAGCTTGATCTGCTCTTAACCAAAAGTCCCAATCTTCGCCAAATATTAATGATTCGTTAAAACGTATATTTTTAAATAGGGATGTATTTGCTGCAATTGTACTACCTCCTCCATAATAATTACTAATTAGACCTATATTTAGATTTACTTTATTAAAATAAATTTCTCTGGCTTTAACAGATTTTCCATTAATTAATGTATGAAAGCCATGCCGAATTAAAACTGGAACATTACTATTCTCAATTACTTCGCAAGTCAACTGCAATTTATCTTTAGCCCAAATATCATCATCATCGCTAAATATTAAAATATCTTGTTTTACAACATCTGCTGCTATATTTCTTGCTGCTGAAACACCTTTTTTCGAGCTATACAAAAAGGCAATATTTGTCTTATCTATATTTTTAATTTTTTTTAATTGTTTAACTAATTTATTTTTTCTTTGTTCTAATTTCTTATATGGATATCCGCTTAAAACTAAAAGAATTAAATCCGCCTTTCTTTTTTGGTTAATGATTGATTGAATAAGCTCAAAAATAAAAGTTAATCTTTCACTATCCAGACGAGAGCAAATGCATACACAACAAGATTGCTTATTATTAGCTTCTGTGCCATTGTGAACTATTAATTTCTCTTTAAGCACAATTAATATTTATATTTTTACTATTTTATCAAATGAATAGCTATTAATATTTGGAATAAATAACGTGTCCAAAAATTTTTCAAATTATTATTTATTTGAATGCAGATCGATTTGACGTATTAATATTGAAAATATTAAAAATGTTAATGAATTGAATTTATATTAAATCTGATGAAGAACTATTTTCCTTGGCTTTATTCTAGAAAATATCTTTTTTTTCAAATATTTATTGAGACTATAATTTTCTATTTAATAAACCATAAACTGTTTAATATTGAATTTAGTTCTTTTCATGTTCATATAATTTACCTTTTTTGGATTACTTTTAGTTATATCCTTGGTAGATATGACCTTAACGAAAAAAATCTGATTTTACTTGTTTTAAAAACAGTTATTAAAATTTTTTTATTGTATTTATTTCTATATCCATTCGTCAGTTTTATATTTTCTACAAAAAATAATTTCATAAGTGGTGGTTTTCAAAATGCAAATGAATATATAAATCCTTTTCTAGTATATATAGGTTTTTATCAATTATTGAATGCAAGTGTTTTTTCATTATTTAGGAAAAAGAGGAAAATCTGGATATTTATTGGTGAGTTAGAAAAATATAAACAATGTCTAAGCATTATAAATGAACCAACAATTGATAACTCTTTGAAAAATAATTTTGAACTTAGGTACTTTGAAATAAGTGATAATTTTACTTATAAAAATGTTGATGGGATAATATTGGAGGATGAAAAATTTTTAAATGAAAAATTAAGCATTAATTATTTTAAAAGTCTTGATATAAAACTATATACTCTTCTAGAGTGGTGCGAAATTATTCTTCAAAGGTATCCAGTAGATTTATTTCTTAATCGCGAAACTGAATTATTAAATATAAAAAATGACATGAAACCCATAGAACAAAGGATTAAGAGGGTTGCAGAAACAATAATTGCTATTTTTCTTATTTTGATAACATCTCCAATGATAATTCTTATGGGGATTATTATTTTTCTTGAAGATAAAGGCCCTATTTTTTATTCTCAAGAAAGAATGGGTTTATATGGTAAAAGTTTTAAAATAACAAAGCTGAGAACAATGAATATTAATGCTGAGTCTGGTGAACCAAAGTGGTCAACTAAAAATGATAGAAGAATAACTAAAATTGGTTCTTTGTTACGAAATCTTCGAATAGATGAATTACCACAACTATTTTCAGTAATTGTTGGAGACATGAGTCTGATTGGACCTCGTCCTGAAAGGTCAGAAATTAATTATAAATTGGAGAAAGTTATACCTTTTTATAATGAGAGACATAAGATTAAACCTGGAATTAGCGGGTGGGCACAAGTTAATTATCCTTATGGAGCTTCAATAGAAGATTCCAAAACAAAATTAAGTTTTGATTTATATTATTTAAAAAACTATTCTATTTTTTTTGATGTCTTAATTTTTATAAAAACTTTAAGACTAGTCTCAAATGCAAAAGGAGCTATTTCAACAATAAAATAATTACAATAAAATTCGTTTATTTTTTATATTTCTTGGAACTTTTCCAGTGAATTTGCATTTGATCCAAGACTTAAATTTTATATTTTTATATAATCTTGAAAGCAACAATAATCTTTCTTGATAATTTCTAGATTTTAAATAATTCCTATTTTAAAGAGACCCTGATGTAATCAAAGTAAATTCATACCAACATCTTAAAAATTAACTTTGAAAATAAAGTATTTCTTATACTTATGACATCTGCTTCAGATTGAAAAAATAATAGTTAAATTTATAAAATTTATTCAGTTAAATTATATCTATTAAAGTAAAAAGGATTAATACTAGGATAATTGCTTGCTGGGGCTATTAAGTTAATCTTTTAATTTCTTGTAAATTGATTTTATAGGTATTCTTATACCTAAAAATCCTCCATCGCTAATATCTAGGTTAAGGATAATATTTCCTAATCCTAATTTTTAAATAATTTAATAATTTTAATCATAAATCTTTTTAAAAATGATGCAATCAAATAACAATCAATACCAAATAACCTTAATATATCCAGAAAAATAAGCAAAGTTAAAAATAATTTACTTAATTTAGGTTTCCTAAAAGACCAAGAATAAAATAATTTCCATGATTTTAACATTTTAATAATATTCCATGATGGTTTAGCTATTCCGCTATTTGCCAGAAAAGTAATATATTTTTCTGGTTTTTTATAGCGGTAAACTTCATAGGTTCTAAGATTCAAGGATGAAACATTAATCCCATTATTAATAGCAGATAAATAAAAAATTCTGCATGGATCACATTTATATAAACCATTATTAAATTCATTATCCACTAGATTTGGGATTTCATCCCAAGTCGTTGATATTTTTTTCATAACTTCAAAATTACCGCCAAAAAAAATATCGTAAATTCTTTTTGGATAATACGCTTTTCCAAAATTAATGTTATAAATATTATTCAGATTAAAATTTACTAAATCTGAATCTATTAATCTATGAGTAAATACTGAATCAAATCTGCATTTTAAAATAAGATCATATTCAGAAAGTTTACTTTTACAAGAATAGAATAATCTACATAATGAATATATTTGTGGCAAAGAATGACTATATAGCGAATTCTTGTTCTCTAGATGGATTTCTAAATGTTTTTTGGGAATCTTTTTTTCAAAATCCTTATATGGTTCAGAAAGTTTATGTTTAAGAGGAAGGTCTTTGAATTGTTCTTTTACTATTGGTAAAGCACTTTGATTTGTAATAAGATTTTTAGCGTATGGATTATGATTCATTGATTGGCCGGCCTCATCCCAGAAATGAGCGAAGATATCATATTCAATATTATTAGTGAATATATCAATACCTTCTTTAAACAAATCGGGAGGTATCTTTCTAACTTGTCCACTAAAGAGAAGAGCTACTTTTAGCATGAATTTACCTCATGATTTTCAGCTTTAGCGGCTTTTACATAATCAAATATTTTCATAAGTTTTTTATATTTAAAGAAATAATTGATTTTTCTAATTCAAAAAATTTTTCTATTGGCAAATGGGACAAAATTATTGTATTTTCATAAATTTTAATTGCTTCAAAGATAGTTTTCATAAGTGAGTTATCTGAATTTGAAAATGGCTCATCAATAATTAAAATATCAGCTTCTAGCAAAAGACACTTAAGAATGAAAAATCTTCTCATTTCACCTGCGCTTAATGTTTCAAGATCACGATTAAAAAAGGTTTTTAAATTATTTTCTAATTTGTTTATCATAATAGATTTAGTTAATTTATATAGTTCAGGCTTTAAATTATCAAAATTATCTGGAGTTAAATTATAGATCTCTAAAAATTCATTTATTTTCCCCCTGTAAAGAGGTAAGGGAATTAAAGATAATGATGTTTTAAATATTTTATTTTTCTTAATTTGATAATTAAAAACATATTTCTTATAAAAAGTTTGTAACTTATTTGTTCTTAATAGATTTTTGATTAATGTAGTTTTACCAGAACCACTTGGACCGAAAATATTTAAAATCATATCTTAAAATTTAATTTCTTGAGAGTTTTGCAAGTCTTTTAACAGGCGCTATGCCATATTGAAGTTGAGAAAAATTTGCGATGCATCTTGTGACACTTGGTACCATTCTTGAGAGAATTGCTAAAGTCGAAGCATAATTAGTAAAAGATGTATTTGTAACACCAGAAATAATTGAAATCATACTAATAAGAATTATCAATAGAGATAAAGCTTCTATCATAATCTGAAGGCTGTTAGTTTTAATAAATACCGTTGTTAATGATTGATTAAAAGGTTTATTAATTCTTTCGAAACTAGTTAAAAGTGGGTCAATTGATCTTAATGCTGATATCTCTAACGAAACTTCGCTGAGGTTATCGATAGTTATTAATCTCTTTTCAGTCTTGAGGAGTAAATTTTGTCCCAATTTGTGCAAACTTAATGCGATCAATCTCGCAAAGAATAATAAAAATAAAAATATAGGTGTATTAATAATTAAAATTTTAATCCCTAAAAAATGCAAAAGAAATGCAACTCCGCAAATTGCGAAAAGTGATTCTGAAATAAATGAAACAATAGGTACATCAAAATATTGAGCAGCTTTTTCTGTTGAATGAATAAGAGTCTCTTTAAAAACTTCAATTGAATTATTTCCTTCTTCAAGAGTGTTAACTTTTTTTCTCACATAAATTTTTAATATATTTAATTCCTCAGAATTCTTTTTCTCAAAAATTTTAGTAAATGAATATTGTTTTAAAATGTAAACTAAAAAAGTTCTTATTAATATCGCACCAATAAAAATAAAAATGTAATTTAATAATATTTCATTACTATTATTATCATTTGCAATATTTCCTAATAACTTCGAAGTTAATGTAATAGTTAAAAGATCTATCAAGCTTGCTGCTGAGGTGGCTGTAATAGCTTTCTTTAATGTAATTACTCTCCTAAAAATTGAGGAATTAATTACCTTTTTAAAGTTTTTATAAAGTTTTTGAGTCATATTTTTAATTTATGAATAACTAATGTTTTTTTATTTAAATTAGAGAATTACTTCCTCAAATGATATATTCAATTATACGAGAGACTTATTCTTGTAAGCAAAAAGTTTTGAATTCTAGTTTAAGTAATTCTCAAAAATGGGGCCATAGCTCAGCTGGTAGAGCACCTGCATGGCATGCAGGGGGTCAGCGGTTCGAGTCCGCTTGGCTCCATCAGGATTTTTGCTAGTTATACCAAATAGTTTGACCAATTTATCATAACAAAACGATAGATTTTGATAAGGTAAAATATGGCAAAATATGCCCCCTCTGCGTCCAACTTAGTTAAAAAAGTGGCAAAAACTTGTTATTGCTTAATTGGAGTTCCTAGATGGCATGCTTGTGGTCAGCGGTTGGCAACCGCTTTCTAAACAAATTCTTAGAGAAGGAAACATATTAAACGACTAGTTTCATAGGGGCTTTTATAATTAGCTATTCAAGTGATCTACTTAATTGCTAGTTCACCTTTTAATTCGGCAATATAAAATTATAGTTTTTGAAAATTAAAAAATTTTATATTAGTTACTAAAAATTCAAGATATATTTTAGTTATTAAAGAATTTTAAAAATTACAAACTTTTAGTAAATTGGCTATCTCCGGGCTAATTAATTATTTTTTAGCTTGTATATAAACAACTTCGTCATTCCAGCAAGGTTGCCAAAAGCAATCTATGATTCTAAATTCATTATCCTCTATGATTTTCTTAAGATTAGAAAATGTAGGATGAAAAGTATGAGTGTCTTTATATTTTTTAAAACCAGCAAAAACTAAAATAGGTCTAACAATTTCTTTTATATACTCTTTAGGGTTTAATTTACCATTTTTACCCCCTTCTACACCTAATCCTACTAACAAAGAACCATCATCTTTAAGAACTCTTCTTGCTTCTTTCATAGCTAAATCAGGTACTTGAATGTGATCCAACGTTGAACGTATATGAACCCAATCAAAAGATTTTTCTTTAAATGGAATAAATTCTGCCATAGCAGCAATAAAATTTAATTTTTTTGCTAGACAGGTATAAGCTTGAGATCTTGCGGTGGGTATTTCTTCAAGACAATTTATATAAGGATCAATTGATACGTATCTATGATCTTCTTTTAAATGTTCCCTTGTTGTGCCAGCACAACCTCCCACATCTAAAATATCTCCTCTTAGTTTAAAATATTCATAAATACTTTTATCAAACTCTATTTCCTTTTTATAATTTTCAACAAGGTTTTTATATTGGATTGATTCTTTTTCAGCATATTCTAAAAAATCTTGACCTTCCTCCCACTCTTTGAAACCATAAGTATTTTCAAGAAAAATTCTTGCATCTAAAATGCCATTTTCAATTTTAAAATCTTTATAAGTTTTTTCTTCTTTGGTAATAGGATCAGCAAGTATGTTTTTAACCCATTCATCTAAATAATTTATCTTCATGTATTTAAAAATAAATAAAATTCTATCATAAAATTCTTTTGTTTTAATCGAGGCGGTATCAAATACTTTTACACTATGTATTCATTTATATTAATTCCCTAAATAATTTAATAGTTTTATCTAAGCCTTCTGATAATGGGATTTTAGGTTTCCATCCTAATTTTAATTTTAAGATTGTTAAATCAGGTTTTCTTTTTGAAGGATCATCTTTAGGTAGTTCTTTGAAAATTATCTCAAGATTCAATCAAGTTTTTGCTTTATTAAGTCGAGAAAATCAGAATACTTTAATTAACATTACTGAAATTTAAATTGAAAGATAGTAAAACAAAGATTTTTTAGATGATGATTTTAATTAAATAGATGAATGATTATCTACTAGTTTGAAGGTCTTTGTTGAACAAAGAAAGAGATGATTTTTTAAAATTTTTTTAAGATAAACAAGAGAAATTATTTCAGGTATTGTTAAAATTGTCATATCTTCGTTCTAGAACCCTTTACATATGGATTTTACCTTTGATAAGTTTATTTAATGAAATTAAATAATATATAGTTTGAATAAAAATAAAATTATACTTATTAGCTTTTTTACTGAGGGTGAGCCCTACGATATTGGAAAAAATTTAACAATTCAGAAAAATATTTTTTTTGAGAAAAATAAAAATCTATTCGATGATGTAATCTTATATTCACCAAGAGGTCTAATTAAAAAAAATAAAAATTGGGAATCAATCCTTTTTAATAAAAAACTTTATAGTCTTGATAAGAATAGTGAACAAAGAATAGTAGATACTTATGAGGGTAAAGGTTCAATAAATAAAAATTGGATCAAATTAAATTCATTATTATGGAAACCAGCAATAATAATGGAGACCTTAAATAATAAAGATATCCCAAATGATTCGATTATTATTTATCATGATATAGATACAACAAAGTATCCTTTTTATCTTAAAAACTTTGATAATTTAAAAAAAAACTTTTTTGAAGAATTAAAAAATAATTCGATTGCTCTATGTAGGGATTCTTTTTCTAAACTTTCAGTTGATTGTAAACAAGAACTTATTAGAAGCTATTTAGGCAGTCATGGAAATACTTTGTTCCATGTCTGGGCAGGTTGTATTGGATTAAAAAAAAATAAATCATCTATTGATTTTTGTAAATATTGGCTTGATATTACAAATATTGATAAAAATAGAAATCAATTGACAAAGTTTTCCTCTTATCCTCATTTCCTTTGGCACTCTCAAGAACAAGCAACATTATCGGTGGCTTATTATAAATGGAAATATAATTTTTCTAGATCAAATGAGATAACTTACTTTTTTACTATAAATCCTAGAAAGATATCACCTGCATGGAACTTCAAGAAAAGAGTTATCTATATCACAAGATTTTGTTTTTTTGTTTTAAAGAATAATATATTTAAGTTCTTTTATGAAAGAATTCTTATTATTTTCCTATCTAATTTTAGAAATTTAAAATAAGTAAAATTAATTAATTTAATAAAATGAAAAAGTTAATTTTTACAAATTTAAAATCTTAAGAAGCCATCCTTTCAGCTAATCATCGAAAATAATTGCAAAATATATTTATAGCTTGATAGTTGAATTACATGAAATCTATGGGGTCAGTACTTTTGAGTTACCCTTTGAAAAATAAGGTTTTGAGAGATTGGAGGACATAAATTTAAAATGATTTCAGCAGATAATTGTGAAGAATTAGATAAGGCTGCATTAGACCCAAAAACTAAACCATACGCA
>CEPJ01284822.1_pt1 | contig 12879 bp, 11 predicted proteins | sample 530561 | NCBI WGS metagenome assembly CEPJ01 (sample SAMEA2620404, study PRJEB7988) | marine metagenome | biome: marine biome (ENVO:00000447); feature: surface water layer (ENVO:00002042); material: "saline water (ENVO:00002010), including plankton (ENVO:xxxxxxxx)" | depth 5 m
TATTTATAGTGTTTTAAATCAATTTATAGCAATAAAAAAGCTTCGGAAATAAAAATTTATTAGACTTTAAAAAAACTTGTGATTTTTAATTTTCAAATTTAAATTATTGAAAATCAGTTATTTAAAAATAGGATACAAAAAAACGAACTATTGATTTGAATATTATTTATATATTAGCAATACGCATGAAATGGTTTGCAATTAAAACTAAAGGCAAAAACGAGTTTAAAGCTAGAGACTTTTTCTCTTCATTTAATATTGAATCCTATGTTCCTTTTTTTAAAACAAGAAGAGTTTGGTCAGACAGAATTAAAAAAGTCAACACGCCTGCAATGCCTGGTTATGCTTTTTTTAAACTAAATAAACTCGATTATAATTTGATCAATCTTAATCCTTACACCAAAAGTGTTGTAAGGGATAGCAATGGGATGCCAGCAGTAATAACTGAACATGAAATTTCTGTTTTGAAAAATCACATTAATGGCAATGGGGACAATGATGGTTTTTTTAATTGTAATATTGGTGAAAAAGTAAAGATTATCTCTGGCCCTATGATTTACAAAAAAGGAGTAGTTGAAAAAATAAATAACAAGACAGTTACAATTACTTTAAAATCTTTAAACATTAAGATAGTCATAAATAAGGGTGATTTAATCGCTGCATAAACGCCAATAATTGTTCTGTTTTTTTTGTGAGCAGATAAGCGAAGCTGTATCTAAATTACAGCTCAAAAACAAATTTTATAAAACTTATTTTAGGTTTAAAGCTGTTAACATCCGTTTTATATGCCTTGATTCTATTATCGTCTGGGTGTTTGGTTTCAATAACTGAGTTTTTATTTCCGGTTAAAACATAAAGCTTTGAGTTTATATCACCAATAAAGTCATTTCTAATTGAAGTTAGGTGTGATTTACTGTAGTTTTTAGAAGATATAATTTTATTTATTTGAGGGGCTGAAATGAAATTGTTTTTAGACAAAAGTGTTATAAACTTTTTTTCTTTTATCGTAATTTCAACTGAGTTGTTTTTAAAATAAATTGCTTTTTCATCAAATAATAATTGAGCCTTAATATGATCTTTGTATAAAAAAAGTTTCAAAATGATCCAGAAAAATATAACCCCAATTAAAGCAATTAAGATGTTTTCAATTGAAGTGTCTCTTTTTTCTGAAACTATTGGGAATGTTGATTTGGAATATGCTGATTGATCTAATGAATTTAAATTTATGTGATTAAGCGTTTTAGAACCGTTATTTCCAGAAATATAAAATATTTTTTCATCAACTATATAAGTTGGAAATTTATTATCAATATTGACTTGTGCATTACTTTTTTTATATGACGTATAACTCATGTCATTAAAGTCAAATTTGAGAATGGAGTCGCTTTCCACTAAAAAAGAACTATTGTCAATTGATGGAAGTGAAAAAAGAGTTTGTTTTGCTGTTAATGGTTCTGAAATTTTACCAAGATCAATAAATTCTTTTTTGATTAAATCAAAATAAAAGATATCATCATTGTCTATACTATACATAGCGCTTTGTGAACTAATGGTCGAGCCACCAAATACATAAAGTTTGTCGTCTGATGATATTAAGCTAATTGCTTTACCTCTTCCTTTTGGAATGTAAGCGCTATTGTTATAAACTATGTCCCACTGTTTAATATTCGAGTCGTAGAAAGTTATATAGTTTTTAAAAGACCAAAAGCCGTAGCCACCATATATATGAATTTTGTCATTATAAACAAAAAAAGACCCCCATACTTGATTTCTATGAAGACTTGTATTGTCAATTCTTATAAATTGATTGCCGTCCTTTTTAAAAACTGGTCCTGCTCCAACAGAAACTAAATAAAGATCATTGGAAGTTGAAACTGACAGATATTCTTTGTGTGAAAATTCTACTCCAATTTCTTTAATTTCTTGTTTGAATGAGGAAGAATTAAATTCAAAATAATCCCACGAATTATTATTTAATTCAAAAATACCATTAGTGGTTATTATAGATAGTTTTTCCTTTTCTGATTTTGCAAACAGATAATTTGTTATACTATCAGAAACTGGCAACTGAATTTGACATAGAGAAATATTAAAGAACAATAAAACAATGTATGAAACTAATCTTTTCACTAAAACTAAGTTAATAAATGGAAATTGAATTATTAGTTTATTATTTTTTGTTTTTGTTTTTAGGAGCTGGTCTTTCAACTTTTTTAAATGGATATTTAAACAACACTTTTAATCTAAATAAAATGTACGACCCAGTTGTAGAAAGATCTTCTCACAAAGACAAAGCGACTAGGTCTGGTGGGCTTGCTTTGTTTTTAACGTTTTGTATATGTTATGGTGTTGGAAAAGCACTAGGTGTAATAAGTGTGAATCTTTATGCTCTAATTGCTTTTTGTTTTGTAGCTCTAATTGGGGTTGGTGATGATTTGTTTACAATTAAATACAGAGAAAAGTTTTTTGTTCAAGTTTTTGCAGGAGTTGTTTTATTACAAAGTAATATTTTTATTAATAACTTTCACGGTTTTTTTGGTATTTATGAAATCCCTTACTGGGCATCTGTAGTAATAACACTATATGTATTTGTAGTGATAGTAAACTCATTAAATCTAATTGATGGAATTGATGGGCTAGCAGCTCTACTCTGTATAAAATTTTTTGTTATTGTTGGAGCCATTCTAAGTGTTTCTTCTAAAGAAATGGAGCTTGTTGTTCCATCGATAATAGGGGCTTTAATTGGTTTTTTAATTTACAATATGAACCCACATAAGAAAGTTTTTCTAGGTGATACTGGCTCTCTTTTATTAGGCTCAGTCATGGCTTTTTATATTTTTTATATACTTGATGACAGAAGCTCTATTGTAACTGATTCAAATATCTCAAGGCCTTTGCTTGCCGTATTAATATTAATATATCCTTTAGCTGACACATTAAGAGCCTTTATTATAAGGGCTTACAAAAAACAATCTCCTTTTGTTGCTGATAGAGTACATCTTCATCACAGGCTAATTGATAAAAAAGGACTTAATCATTGGCAGTCTACACTAACAATTTTATTGATTTCTATATCCATTCTTGTTTTAGGTTTTCTTCTTTCAAGTGTTTTAAGTTTGAGCCTTGTAGTTCTTTGCTTATTGGTTTATATGATTGGTATTTTTTTCTTAATCTTCAAATGATGAAAAAAACAATTTTCTGGCTTTTATTAATAATATTAAACATTAACAACAATCATTTATATGCTATTGATAAAAGCGCTTTTAATAAAGCTTACAAAGATTCTATTATAAAAAGTGAAAATGTCCCAAAGCTTCTAGAAGCCAGAGACTTCTTGTTTATTAAAAATGGTAATAACTATTTTCATATACTTTTAAGAAAAGGCTTTCTTACAGGTCCATTTCAAAACAATGAGTTTATTTATAAAAATTACTCAAATCCAATACCAGAAGAAATAAATGTTGAGCTTCAAGCTCTAATACAAACCAAAATGGGTCCTGATACTTATCTTTTGTATCCGGGTGGTGGGATGCTGTTTAAATTTAATGAAAGTAATGGTGCAATAAAAAGAATAGATAGGTCTTTTGCTCACAGGAATCAATATTCTGGATTTTTTTTCAGCCATAACAAAAACTTATATTTATTAGGTGGATATGGCTTTTGGGAAACAAAATCCCTCCTTACAAAATTTAACTTTAGTTCTGGTGAATGGGACTATGTCCCAACAAAAGGACAATTGCCCGAAGGAATTGATCGTGGTGCTTTTTTAATTAAAGATGATAAACTTTATGCTGCAGGATTTGTAAGCAGAAACAGTAATAATCAAAAAGAAAAAAGAGTGGATAATCTTTATGTTTTAAACCTTCCAAAATCAAGATCAATAGGTGAGAATATAGCTTCTGACTCTTTTAATTGGGAGAAGAAAGGTGTTTTAAACCCTCTTTTATTGAATGCTCCTGTAAATACCTTAAATAAAGATTGGATTTATAAAGAGAATCTTTTAATCAGTTTTGTTGATGATCCTAATCTTTATTTAATTAAACCCCAAGAAAACACCATACAGACTATAACGAATGATTTGTTGTTGCACAAAAGCGGAGGTCAGTCTATAATGAAAGGTAATGAAATAATTAGTACGATTAAGAATTCTGCAACTGGATCAATCTCTATGGCGTATTTTGATTTAACAGGTCTTGATAGTTATCCAAACATTACCGTAGAATATTTATACAGAAATTCTGACAATTTTTATAGTTTTCTACTATTAGGCACGATTATATTAATCTCTATTATTATTTTTCTTTGGATTTACTTTAATAGCTCAAAAAGAAACTACATTTTAATGAACAATGAAATTATTCATTCAAAAGGCATTCTAAGGTTAAGTAAAATTGAAAGCAAGTTAATCGTTCTGTTTATTAAAAATAAATCACTAGCTAACTCAAGAATAATGAATTTGTTCAGTGAAAAATCCAAAACAAAAGATTATGCGGTCAAAAAGAAAAACAGAACATTAACAAACCTTAATAATCATTTCTCAGAGCTTTACGGAACAACTTTATTCTACAATCAAAAATCTAAAATGGATTCCAGACAAACTAATTATATTTTAAATCAAAAAATAAATCTCAAAAAAGGCTAACTCTCATTGAGAACACCCTCAATTAATTCTCGATTATTTGAAAGTCTTGGTATTTTGTTCTGTCCTCCTAGCTTTCCCTTAGACTTCATGTAATTATTAAAAGTACCTTTTTTTACTACTACTATTTCAAGTTCTTTTAAAACTTTACCCTCAATTAAATCTCTGTAGTAAATATTTCTATTACATAATGCTGAATTTAGGTATTTAGAGAAATTTGACTTGTTAAAGTCTGTTGTTTCTATTTCAATACACCACTCGTGACATGGCAAGTTGTCTTTATTTTCCAGTTTTGGAGCTACTGTAAATTCACTAACAACAACATTAAAAAAACTGACTGTTTCAGCTAAGGATTCCTCAACTTCACTTGCAATAACATGTTCTCCAAAAGCAGAAATAAAATGCTTATATCTTCCTGTAACTAAAATTTTTGGTGGTACTAAAGATGTAAAAATAACTGTGTCTCCAGTGTTATACGCCCAAAGACCTGCGTTAGTCGAAATAATCATAACATAGTTAACTCCAATTTCAACAGTAGAAAGATCGTGACGCGTTACTTTATCGCTTTCAAATTCAACTAACTTAATAAATTCATAAAAAATTCCAGAGTCATACTGGAGAAGCAAAGCTTTATCATTCTGATTATTTTGGTAGGCAAAAAAACCTTCAGATGCTGGAAAATATTCTATCGAGTCAACTTTTTTTCCAATAAGTTTGCTAAATTTTTTTTTATATGGCTCAAAATTTACTCCTCCAAAAACAAAAAGAGAGAAGTTTTTAAAAATTTCGGACAGGGTTTTTTTATTTGATTTTGTGATAAGTTTTTCAAAATACATTTGCACCCAAGATGGAATACCACCAATTACAGTCATGTCTTCATTAAGTGTTTCATCACAAATTAAATTAATTTTTTGCTCCCAATCATCAATACAGTTAGTATCCCACGAAGGCATATTATTAGGTCTTAAATATGAAGGAACATAATGGGCTACTATCCCAGATAATCTTCCTGTTTTTATTCCGTTTATATTTTCTAAAACAGGAGAGCCTTGAATAAATATTGTTTTGCCATTCAAAAAATCAGCTTTACCTGTTTTATTAATATAAAATAGCAGGGCATTTCTTGAAGATCTTATGTGATGAGGCATTGATTCATTTGAAATTGGAATAAGTTTTGCGCCACTTGTAGTTCCTGATGTTTTGGCAAAATACCTTGGTTTTCCTGGCCAAAGAACATTCTCTTCTGCGTTTTTAACTTTATCAATATAGCTTTTTATGCCTTCATAATCTGTGACAGGAACTAACCTTTTAAAAGTCTTATAGTTATTAATCTGACTAAAACTATGGTCTAAACCGAATAGTGTATTAGATGCTTTCTTTATGAGTTTTAACAATATTTTTTTTTGAATTTTTGCCGCTTTTGAATAAGTTTTTTCGATTCTCTTAACGACAACAAAAGCAATTATTTTTGCGATCCATTTTTTTAACATACTAAAAACTTATAATGTCTTCAGGGTTAATTGGCCCTTTGTCATCCCAAAGCTCAAAATGAAGATGGGGTCCACTAGTTAATTCTCCAGTATTTCCCGAAAGCGCAATAACTTCACCCGATTTCACGAAATCGCCTTGTGAAACCTTAGAGAGCTTATTGTGTTTATATATAGTCATTAATTTATTTTTATGATAAACAGCGACAGTGTAGCCAGAACTTATTGTCCATTCTGAAAAAATAACAATTCCATCTGCAACACATTTTATTGGTGTTTCTTCTTTTAATACAATATCAATCCCAAAATGTTTATCAGAAATTGAAAATTTCTCTGAAATAATACCATTAACTGGTGTCTGTAATGAAATATTAATTGGTTTAAATTGAGATTCAATAACATTAAATTTATCTTCCCTTTCAACTAACTTTCTAAGAATAGAATCCTCCAAGTTTATTTGAACATTAAGTTCTGATAAATCTACTCTGGCTAATTCTGAACTAGACTGATACTTATTGTTAAATTCTTGACCAGATAACAGACTTTTTAATGATAAAATGTACTGTTCATTTTTTTCAAGTTCTGTAACTAAAGTGTCTAATTTTTGTAAATTATCAATCGCCTGAAACCTAATCTCTGTTGAATCATACCCGGGAATATATTCCTTAATTGGTGTAAAAAAAATCACAAATGCTGTTATTGTTATAACAAAAAGAGTAATGATTATTGAGAAAGCAAAAATATTTAATTTAGAGAGCCTTAAAGAAACCCTTTCCTCGTAGGTTTCTTCATTTAGAATAACTAACCTATAATTATTATTTGTATTTTTAGTTATTGAATTTTTTTCTTTCATTTTAAGCAAAGATAATCATCAAAATATTATTAATTTTTGTCGTTTAAAGATTAAAGACTAATTTATTATTACTTTTGTTAAAATTACATTTATGAAAACAGAGTTTGTTTTATTTGCATTAGGTCCAGGCCAGATTGTCCTTATATTGCTTGTAGTGGTTTTGTTATTTGGTGGTAGAAAAATTCCTGAACTGATGAAAGGGCTTGGAACTGGCATTAAAGAATTCAAAAATGCTTCTAAAGAAGAAGATAAAAAAGATAAAGAGGATTAACGTTTTAAATTTATTTTAAACACTTTAGCTGATTTAATTATTGATTCCAACTCAATTACAGCGTCTCTTTTTCTTTGAGATGGTGAAAACACAAAACCTTCAAAATATAAAATTCTTTTATTAATCGAATCCCTCACAATATAATTAATAAAGGGGCCTCCCATAAAATCACCTTTAACTTCCCAAGTTCCTCGTGTTTCTTTTGCATTAAAACCATTTACTATGGTTTTTTTAAAATATGGTAAATATGCTGATTCGGTTATCATGTAGCTTCCGGATACTCTTCCTGGCACAAACTGTTTGTTTAGCGAATCACGCGTTTGAATAACATCTTTAATTGTCAAAAATTCAAAGGTTTTATATAGCATATCTAGCTCGCTAACTACAATATTAGATGTACCATTTTTCAAAGGTTTTTGTAACCAAATAGATTTTGTGTCTTCTTTAAAAATATTGTAAGCAGAAGGCATTATTAGGGATAGGGAAAGAGAATCTTCTAAATTAGTTTTACTTAAAGTTGATTTTAAAATTCTTCTTTTGTTCTCATTTATTTCACCTTTTTGAAACTCATCAATTGAAAAACTGGCCGCTTTTTTTAAATTTTTTATTAATTGTTCATCATTTGTTCCTGAAATCTGTAAAAACAATTGAGGTCTAGCAAACTTATTTCTAACCATTTTTGGTTGATTTTCACTTTTTTTATCAATAAAAATTATATTTCTACCAGTTCTCCCAAAACCAGTAAAAGCTTCATATGGTATTTGGCTCAAGCTAAAAGCTTCTTCAACTTGAGGAAGGCCTTTAAATTCTGATGCATAAATAGCTCTTATTTCTTTACCAACTTCAGAGTCCCATGTTGCTTTGTCTGTAACGACAGAAATCGAATTGATTCTTCCTGATGACAATGGTTTATAATTGTTAGTCTCTCCCTCACATGACACAAGAAAAAAAGCAATAAGTATCTTTATTAGTTTTTTCAAAATAACTTAGCTAATGAGCGCGTTTATACCGGGTAGTGTTTTGCCCTCAAGACTTTCCAACATAGCACCACCACCTGTTGAAACATAACTCACTTTATTTTGCAGCCCAAACTTTTTGACTGCTGCAACAGAGTCTCCACCACCAACCAATGAGAACGCACCATTAGAGGTGCTTTGAGCTACTAAATTACCTAGCTCCTTCGTTCCATGCGAAAAATTAGAAAACTCAAAAACACCAACAGGTCCATTCCATAATATTGTATTTGAATTTAAAACAATTTTTTTGAAAGTCTCAATAGAATTCTTGCCTACATCCATACCTTCATAATCTTTAGGAATAGTATATATATCAAATTGTTTTGACTGAGCTTCATTACTAAATTCTTTAGCACAAATAACATCAGTTGGTAGGTGAATTTTAACATTATTGTCTTTTGCTCTATCTAAAATTTCCAGTGCAGTAGGAATCATTTCATCTTCACAAATAGACGACCCAATCTTTCCTCCCATGGCTTTAACAAAAGTAAAAGACATTCCACCCCCAATTATAATATGATCGACAACATCCATAATGTTGTTAATAATTGGGATTTTAGAGGAAATTTTAGCTCCCCCAAGAATGGCCAATATTGGTTTCTCTCCACTTTTCATGACTTTTTCTATAGATTTCACTTCTTTTTCTAAAAGACTTCCAAAAAACTTTTTTTCAAAAAACTGTGCAATAATAGTTGTCGAAGCATGTGCCCTGTGTGCTGTTCCAAAGGCATCATTAACATAACAATCTGCTAATGATGAGAGTTTTTTTGCAAAAGCTAAATCACCTTCTATTTCCTCTTTATGGAATCTTAAATTCTCTAAAAGAAGAACCTGTCCATTTAAAAGGTTTTTTGCCTTCATTATAGAATCATTACCAACTACATCTCTAGATAAGATTACTTTAGTTTTTAAAACACTTTCAACTTCAGCATGAATTTTCTGCATTGATAAGTTATTATCATGTCCTTTAGGCCGCCCTAAATGACTCATTAATATACATGAGCCACCATCAAAAATAATTTTTTCAATGGTTGTCTTGGCAGCGACAATCCTGCTATTATCTGTAACTTTATCATTTTCAATTGGAACATTAAAATCTACCCTAACAATAGTTTTTTTATTATTAAAATTAAATTTATCTATAGTATTCATAATCAACTCAAAGATATGTCATTTATAAAAATTAAATTTTATTTTTAATACATTTAAGAATTGAAAAAAATACAATCTGCAAGCGAAGAATTAAAGAATATTGCGAAAAGTAAAAGGATACCCAATGCCATTCTACTTTCAGGTAATGGAAAAAACAAACTTAGATCCGCTTTAGATTTTTGTAAAACTATTTTAACCGAGGGTGAAGAAGGTGATAGAAAGTTAAAACTAGAAAAGATGTGTGAATCATACAGTCATCCTGATTTGCACTTTATATTCCCAATACCATCGTCTACAAAACCAGTTGAAAATAGATGTGACTTTTATTATAACAAATGGAGAGAAGCTCTTACTGAAATGGGTGTTGAGCTTACTATGAATAAATGGATAGAAAAACTAGATTGTGGCAATAAACAACCTTTCATTGGCGTTAATTCAGTTGAGCCGTTATCTCAAAAACTTATTATTTCTGCTTTTGAAAAAAAACATAAGATTGTACTTTTTTGGGGTGCTGAGAGATTGAATTCAGAGGCGACGAACAAAATATTGAAGATGGTGGAGGAACCTGGTGATAAAACATCGTTTGTTTTTATTACTGAAAAAGCTAGAGACCTTTTGCCTACATTAGTTTCAAGATGCCAAACCATAGTTTTTGAAGGTCTTAAAGAGTATAATAGTATCTCCGTGGAACTAGAACTAATGTTCAGTGAGTTATTGAGAAACGCTTTTCAAATAAAAAAGGATGTTTCATACGGGTCAAAAATAATTGAATGGTCTAAAGCTGCTGCTAGACTAGATCGTGAAAATCAGAAAGATTTTTTTATTTATTCCACGGAAATAATACGTCAAGCTTTTTTGAAAAATATTCAGGCTGATAAACTTGTTACGTTTTCTCCTAAAACAAAATTTAATTTTTCTTCCTTTTCAAAATTTGTTACACACAATAATATTGAGGAGCTTACTAACGAATTTGAAAAAGCTTTCTATCACACTTTGCGAAACGGAAACTCAACAATGATTATGACTGACCTTGCTTTAAAACTCACAAAAGCCATTCACAAACACTAAATGTTGTAAATACAACAATTTTGTTAAAAAAACAACATCTATATTTAACGTCTAATTAACAATTATTAAAGTCTAGTGGTAATTCTCATTTATTGGAGCAAAAAAGCCTTAAAGCTCATTAATTTGCTTTTTGAAAGACAAAATAGTGAGAGCTTGCGTTATTAGTGAATAAATAGCCTATTGATGAAAGCACACCAATCAAAAAACCTTTAAAAAACCCTAGCGGATTGTTTTTATATTTTTCAGACAATATCGAAACATAAAAAGCATCCAAAAACATAGGGGCTGATTTTAACAGTTCAAAACCAGCGTTCTTTGCAGCCAAAACTATTGCTCTTTTATTAAAATGGTATCGGTGTCTTGGAACATCATAGCCTGCCCAGTATTTTCCATAGTATTTAGAGTCAAATGAATCGTGGTTTGGAACAGCAATAATTAAATATCCGTCATTAACAATAAGCTTGTTAAATTGAAAGAGTGTTGATTTATAGTCTGTAAGATGTTCTAGTGAATGCCAACAAGAAACTAAATCAAACTGAGATTTAATAGTGTTAAGATCTCTATGTACATTGATGTTTTTTTTATCACACTCACTTAAAGCTTTGGAATTGTTTTCGACGCCACAAGACTCAAATCCTTTACTCTTCATTTCCAAAACTAAATTGCCCACACCACAGCCAAAATCTAAAAATCGCTTTGAAGAGTCGATATATTTATCAATCAAATTTAATTTTCTTTTAAGCATAAATTTTGAAGCAAGAGAATACGCTAAAGAAAAAAGTGAAGACCCTTTATTATGTGACAAATACTCACTTGAATTATAATAATTAAAAATGTCTTTGTCAGAAACTTCGGGAGTGGTTTTTAGTAGCCCTTTTCTAACCTCCTTTATAACAAATTCTTCGTTTGAGACTAAATAATCTCTAGTTACAATTTCTTTTGTTTCACGTGGAACCTTTAAAAAACTCATAATCATCTACCCATAAAAACAAGCATTGCGCTAATGTCTGCCGGTGAAACACCGCTGATCCTGGCAGCTTGAGATAAAGTTCTAGGTTTAATATCCTCAAGTTTTGACTTAGCTTCAGAGGATAAAGACTTAAGCTTGCTATAATCAAAAGCCAAAGGTATTTTAACGGACTCTAAATTATTAAGTTTTTCTGCATGAGACTTCTCTTTATCGATATAACCAGAATACTTAATTTGTATTTCAGATTGCTCAATAATTTCCTCATCAATGGAATTCTCATTTATAAAGTCATTTAAAGCTTTAATTTTTAAAACATCTTCTGAAATAATATTTGGCCTGCAATATAACTTCTTTAATTTCATTGACTGGGAAATTGGCTTGGAATTTTTATTTTCAAGTATTGGGTTCATTTCAGAGGGAAGAACGCTAAGCTTTGTAATAAAGTCTATGAGTTTTTTAGTTTTAGAAAGTTTAGATTTGACGAGATTATAACGGTCGTTTGAGGCCAATCCTATGGCGTGAGACAATTCTGTTAACCGTATATCAGCGTTGTCTTGTCTTAAAAGCATTCTAAACTCTGCTCTAGATGTAAACATTCTATACGGTTCTTCTGTTCCTTTAGTAATTAAATCATCTATTAAAACACCAATATATGCCTGGTTTCTTTTTAAGATAAATTCTGGTTTATTATTAATTTTTAGATGGGCATTTATTCCAGCCATTAAACCTTGTGCTGCTGCCTCTTCATAGCCAGTTGTTCCATTTATTTGTCCTGCAAAGAATAAGTTTTCAATAGGTTTTGTTTCAAGTGAATGTTTTAATTGAGTAGGAGGAAAATAATCGTACTCAATAGCATATCCAGGTCTAAAAAACTTAACATCTTCAAATCCTGGTACGGATTTTAGAGCATTAAATTGTATGTCTTCGGGTAGAGAAGTTGAAAAGCCATTAACATAAACTTCAACGGTGCTCCAACCTTCAGGTTCAACAAAAACCTGGTGTCTTTCTTTATCTGCAAATCTATTAATCTTGTCCTCAACAGACGGGCAATATCTAGGTCCGACAGACTTAATTCTTCCGTTAAACATCGGAGACCTGTCAAAACCTTCTCTTAACAAATCATGAGTAATTGAATTAGTATAAGTTACATGACAGCTTCTTTGCTTAGTTAATCTCGGAGAGGAAGGTAAATAGGAGAAACGGCCAGGATTAATATCTCCAGGTTGCTCTTCCATTTTATTGTAATTTAACGTTCTACCATCAACCCTTGGTGGAGTTCCAGTTTTCATTCTTCCTGATATAAAACCTAGACTAACTAATTCTTCTGTAATACCTAATGAGGGTTTTTCACCAGCCCTACCGCCACCAAACTGCTTTTCTCCTACATGAATTAAACCATTCAAAAAAGTTCCATTAGTTAATA
>CEPJ01046975.1_pt1 | contig 12786 bp, 10 predicted proteins | sample 530561 | NCBI WGS metagenome assembly CEPJ01 (sample SAMEA2620404, study PRJEB7988) | marine metagenome | biome: marine biome (ENVO:00000447); feature: surface water layer (ENVO:00002042); material: "saline water (ENVO:00002010), including plankton (ENVO:xxxxxxxx)" | depth 5 m
AAGTTGCCTGCTTTGTAATCTACACATTCATCTAGTTGCAATACATCTTTTACAAAGGCACATTTTTCTGGTCCACCTGCAATACCAATTACTCTGCAACCATATATCTTGCCAAGCTGACCTACTACAGCACCCACAGCTCCTGAAGCAGCAGAGACTACTAAAGTTTCACCTGATTTTGGCTTTCCAACTCTATTAAGACCAAAATAGGCAGTTCTCCCAGGCATGCCAAGCGTTCCAAGAAATGATGATAATCCTATGTCCGATTCAGGCACTTTCAATAGAGCAACATCTGTATCTTTAGCTTTAATATAGGTTTGCCATCCCTTGTGTGCACAAACTTTGTCACCAACATTGAATAAATCTGAATTACTTTCTACGACAACACCAGCAGTTTCACCTGTCATGGGCTCACCAATTTTTGCTGGAGCAGCATATGATTTAGAGTCATTCATTCTGCCTCTCATGTAAGGATCAATAGATAAATATTTAACCTCAATAATAATTTCGTTACTTCCAATTGTAGAAATAATTTCTTCGTTTAATTTCCAACAATCATCTTCAGGCATGCCGGTTGGTCTTTTATCTAATAGCAACTGTTTATTTACATATTCCATCTATTTACTCCATTTAAATTAACTTTGTGAGTTGCCTAAAATGTTTTCTACAAAGTGTTTTGTAAATATCATTCCCACCAATTACTATTTTCTCACCCTCTAAAACAACTTCTCCTTCTTGATTTAATCTTACCACCATTGTTGCTTTCTTCTCACACATGCTACAAATAGTTTTTAACTCTTTAAGATTATCTGCTATAGCTAATAATTCTTTACTTCCATCAAATAATTGACCTTGAAAATCTGTTCTTATGCCATAGCACATAACGGGTATACTTAGATCATCTGCAACTTTTCCTAAACTTTGAACTTGCTCTTTTGATAAAAATTGAGCTTCATCTACAAATATACAACTTACATCCTTATGATTTAATTTTTCAATTTCATTAAAAAAATTATATTCATTATCAACAATGATCGCATCAGCTTCTAAACCAATTCTGGATATAATTTTTCCATCTGATTTATCTCCTAAGTCTTTAGGAATAAATAATAATGTTTTTAAATTACTTTCTGAATAGTTATGGTTTGATTGAAGTAGGGCAGTTGACTTACCTGCATTCATGGTTGAATAAAAGAAGTATAGTTTTGCCATATAATAATTATATATGGTTAAGATTAATGTGTATTGATGAAAATATCGAAAGAAAACGGCATAACTCATTTAGATCTGCACGGAGTTAGACATCAGGACGTTTCAGATGAAGTAATTGATTTTGTATATCAATATCAAAATGAGATTCCATTAATGATTATTTGTGGGAATTCAAATAGAATGATTGAGATTGTTGAAGAAGCACTTAATACGAATTCTATAGTGTTCTCAATGCCAAGATTTGGTATTATTAGGGTCGAAAAAATATAACAGTTATGAAAATCCAAGACATTTTATTATTTGACGACCAGCTTACTGATGAAGAATTAATTATTCAAAAATCAGCTCGTGATTATTGTCAAAAAGAACTCTTACCCAGAATTACAGATGCAAATAGAAATGAAATATTTGATAAAGGTATTTATAAAGAAATGGCTGAAATGGGATTTCTTGGTGCTCCAATAAATGGTTACGGTTGTGCAGGAACAAATTATGTATCTTATGGTTTGATAGCTCGTGAAATCGAAAGAGTAGATTCAAGTTATAGATCTGCATATAGTGTTCAAACATCTTTAGCCATGCACGCAATTTATCATTTTGGCTCAGATGAACAAAAAGATTTTTATCTGCCGCAGATGGCAAAAGGTGAGCTTATAGGTTGTTTTGGTTTAACAGAATCAGATGCAGGTTCAGATCCAGCTTCAATGAAAACAAATGCAAAAGAAAAAGATGACGGTTACATTCTTAACGGATCAAAGACCTGGATCACAAATTCTCCCATAGCTGATGTTTTGGTTATTTGGGCTAAAGATGAGCAGGGTGTTTTGAGAGGTTTTATAGTCGATAGAGACTCTAAGGGATTGAGCACTCCAGAAATTGAAGGTAAGTTTGCTTTAAGAGCATCTGTAACAGGTCAAATTTTTCTTGAGGATGTTTTTGTAAGTAAAGATAAAATACTCCCAAAGGTTCAAAGTTTTAGAGGCCCTTTTTCTTGCCTTAACATGGCTAGATATGGAATTGCTTGGGGTGCAATGGGTGCAGCTGAGTTCTGCTGGAATGCTGCACTTGAATATTCACTTGAAAGAGAGCAATTTGGAAAGCCGCTTGCATCAAAGCAGCTTGTCCAAAAAAAATTAGCAGATATGCAAACTGAAATTACATTAGGTCTTCAATCAGTATTAAGGTTAGGAAGACTCATTGATGAAGATAAAATGAAACCTGAAATGATTTCTTTACTTAAAAGAAATAACTGTCAGAAAGCTTTAGATATAGCAAGATCATCAAGAGACATTCACGGTGGAAATGGCATAAGTGATGAGTATCATGTTATTAGGCACTGTATGAACTTAGAAGCAGTGAATACGTATGAAGGTACATACGATATTCACGGCTTAATTCTAGGAAAAAGTCAGACTTCGTTTGAAGCTTTTTAATTTTTAAGGTGTTTACCTAAAAACTCTTCAACTTTTCCATACATATTTAGACGAGCTTGTTCTCCGCCAAATCCATGACCTTCATATGGCTCAACATACCATTCGTATTCTTTTCCAAGACTGTCTAACCTGTCAGCTAATTTTCTTGCATGTACTAATCTAACATTATTATCTTGTGCACCATGCATAATTAGAACTGGTGATTTAATTTTATGTGCCTGTCTTAATGGAGATGTTTCTATAATATATTCCATATCTTCTGGATCATCAGGATCACCCCATTCAAGCCTAAGTTCATCATAAAATCCACCAAATCGTCTAGAGTTTCTATTTGAGTCTTCTTGTAGAAGTTCTAAGTCAACAACACCTACATAATTGATGCCAGCAGCATATAAATCAGGTGTAAAAGTTAACCCTGCCATAGTGGCATATCCACCATAACTTCCACCAAAGATTGCTACACGATCTGGATCAGCCACACCTTGTTCAATCAGATAATTTACTCCATCAGTAATGTCATCTTGCATTGTCTTACCAAATTGTTTGTTAGCTGAGATGTAATGATATGCACCATAACCTGTAGAACCTCTAAAATTTGGCTGAAAAACTGCATAACCTCTATTGGCCATAAATTGAACGTCAGGGTCATAACCCATTGTATCTCTCGCATTAGGACCGCCATGGGGATGAACAACCATAGGTAAATTTTTACCACTAGAATTGACTGGAATAGTTAAATAACCGTGGATTTCAAGTCCATCACGAGCCGTGTAATTTATTGGCACTTTTTTTGCTAATTTAGTTCTATCAATCCATGGAGACCTTTCCCATAAGAAGGATAAAATTACATTCTCTTTATCAAAATACCAGTACTCACCTGGATTTGAAGAACTAGAAACCGAGTAAACCACTTTATTTCTATCTTTACTCCAAGTCACTGGTCTAACAACAACATCCTCTCCACGATCAGCAATGAAGTGGCCCAAAATCATTTCATATGATTGTTTTAATTCTTCATTAAAAATTAGCCTTTCTGGTTTTTCGGCATAATAACTTACGTAAATAAGTTCATTGGTTTTTTCATCAATTGCAGCACCGCCATCAGCTGTTCTGCAACCACCAACAGGTCCAGCAACATCATAAGTTGGATCTTCAAACAAAAGGTCAAAGTTTCTAGTTTCAGGATCATAAACAAATAATTTACTCTTATCATTATCACTATTCCATGTTTTTGATTTTGAAACATCTTGTCCTGCAACAAGCCATTTACCTTCGTAACCACTTAAAGGAAAAAATGTTGGTGTTTGACATACATTTGTAAAATGTATTTCCCAAGCATCCTCACTTGGTAGGTATCTCCATATTCTCCATGTATTTCCAATGTTAGACACTGCTGCAAGAGGGGTTCCGTCAGCTTTTTCAATTACGTTAGCTAACCATTCTTCTTTTTCAATATCTGGACCAGACGCAACTTTTTTCTTTGCGCCAGTAAATATGTTCATTTTGTAATAATCATCAACAGTCCCTCGTCTTTCATTTATTTTTACCATTACAAAATTGTCTTCCTCAGGGAGTAAGCTTGTTAATTTTGGTGAAGACAAGATACCTTGTGAGGTTTTAAATTCATATAATGTCTTCTTTTTTTTGCCATCAATGTTCATTCCCCATAATGCATATGCAGAAAGTGATTTACCAGACGAATTTGTTGGTTCTGTAGTGAAAATAATTCTTTCATTAGAGACCCACCTTACTGAACCAACACTACTGTTACCTCTTCCTGAAGTTAAAACAGTTGTTGAGCCATTATCAGTACTATATAAAATTAATTTTCCGCCTCTATAATCGTCTTCAATTCTTTTTTGAAGATCTGGCTCAATATCACATTTGTCATCTCTTGGTTGTGTGACGATTGCAATATATTTGCCATCAGGCGACATTTGCATACTATGATTATTGCCATAGCAAGCAAAAAATTCTGCCGGAATTAAATCATCTGAATAAGATGATTGTATAAAGAATACAAAAATTAAAGATAAACAAGTTTTTAATAATTTATTAATCATAAAATACCTATATAAGTTGAAATTAGTGAATTTTTTGTATTATTACATAACTGAATTAGCTTATGTATGAAATTTGTGTAATAAATGTATATAAAAAAAATCAAATAGTTCTATGTTTTTTAAGCAAAATATAGTAATTTAGTGTTTTAAGTAATCGTATTACGGGGATATTTTTATGATTAAAGACATGAAAAACTTATTTTTATTCTCATTATTAACTGTTACTTTCGCCGTTGTTGCAGATAATCCAGGCGAACAAGCAGTTGGTGATGAGCCAGAAACAGAAGCAGTAGTAGAAGAATCTGTTGAATCTACTCCTGTTGCTACGGAAGGCGACTCATCTGGTGATGGTGAATCATCGGAATCTGAAGATGGTGTTGTAACTCTTGAAAAGGTCACAGTTACTGGATCAAGAATTAAAAGAAGCCAAGTTGAAGGAGCTAGCCCATTAATCGTTATCACAAAACAAGATATGAAGGATAATGGTTATAGGAATCTTACAGAAGCACTTCAAAGTCTTCCAATAGCTAACGCAGCTACTCAGAATGAGTCTCTTGTTAACACTTTCACACCAAATGCTAATGAGCTTGACTTGAGAAGATTTGGTCCTGGTAGAGTTTTAGTACTTGTTAATGGAAGAAGAATGGCAGACTACCCATTCCCATATAACAACTCATCAAACTTCGTTAACACAGGAACGATTCCAGCAGGTCTTATCGACAGAATTGAAATTTTAACATCTGGTTCTTCAGCTGTTTATGGTTCTGACGCTGTTACTGGTGTTGTCAACATTATTACAACTACTGGTAAAGAGTACAACGAAATTGATTTCTATGTTGGTGAAACAGAGCATGGCGGAGACAATATAATTGATCTTACATTTACAACAGGTGGTTTCTCAGGGAATCATAGTTGGACAGTTGGTGCAAACATGTATCACATTGATCCTATGTATTATAACGACAGAGAAGATTTTGACAGTTGGGAAGATAACCCAATTTGGTCTGATCCAAATGATCCCCAATATAGATCAGACGCAGTATTTGCTGATTACTTAATGTCACTTCAAAGTATTTCTGGATACGACAGTACTCCAAGAGGTTATGGTGAATACGGTTACGATGCTTATGCAGCTAATGGATACTCATGTGAAGATATATATCCAGCAGGTTTCAAATGGAATAAAGCTGACTATGGATATACATCACCTCCTTATTCATATCCTGGATCATATTGTGTACAAGACTATAGTGATGATCAGCAAACATTAATTAATGAAAGAGATGAGTACACAGTAATGGGTACTTATAACTACAATTTTGATAACGGAGTCACTCTTACTGCTAGAGCTTTTTATTATGAATCTGAATCATTCATAAACAGCTTCTCAAGATGGTTTAGAATGAGTGACGTTTGGACAGCTACACCTCATACCACAAGACAAGATTCAGGTTTTGGTGGGTTAATTGGTGATAATAATTTTGGTAGATACAGATATACAAGAACTCTTGGAGGATTAGCTGGACCTAATTCAAGAAGAGAGTCTAATTATACTGAAGACGTCACAGATGTATTCGTTGGCTTAAATGGTGTTTATGACAATGGTATGGAATGGTCAGCAGGTATAAGTACAACTGAATACAATTCAGTTTATGAATCATCACCACTTACAACTGCTGTGTATGATTGGATTACAGGTGCAGATAGAGGTGATACAACAGATATATCTGGTTTCTATAAATGGAGAGGCGATCTTTATTACAATGCAGCCTATGCTTTTGGAGTAGCTTCATATTTAAGTTACGCTAATTTTTACTATTCATATATGGATACCCCTGCAGCTCAAAACCATCCTTGTGGTGTTGATACAATTGTTGATCCATTATTTGGTACAACTTATTCTGCTTGTTTAGCATGGGATAGAGCTTTCTCACCAATACCTGATAGTGCTGTTGGTGCGTTTAATGCTCCTGAAGTAACTGGTGCTGAAACATCATCAACTATGATTGATTACCAAGTTTCTGGCGAACTTGACTATCAACTACCTGGTGGTCCAATAGGTTTCGCAGCAGTTTTTGAATATCATGAAAATGATTATTTACTTAAACCGGATCAAAGAAGAGTTGATTCCGATAATGAAGTTCCTGGAGCAGTAATATTTATTAATGGTTCTGCAAGACAAGGTGGTGGTGATAGAGATAGAACATCTGTTGGTGTTGAATTCTTACTACCAGTACTACCAAAACTTGAGCTAACAGCAGCATTAAGATCTGATGAATATGATGATGAGTCAAGTGCAGTTGGAAGAAGACAATCAGCTATGCTTAACTTCGCATACAGACCAAATGATAAATTCCTACTAAGAGGTGGAGCATCTGAAAGTTTCAGAGCACCAGATATGCATTATGTTTATGCTGGAAGCAGTTCATATTTCACTAGCGTTACAGACTATTACCAATGTTTTGCTACTGGAGTACCTACTTTCCAAGCATGTGATAATTCATCCACAATTAAAGGAAGATTCCAAGGAAATAAAGCTTTAGAAGAGGAATCTGGAGAAAATTATTACTTAGGTTTCGTTTGGGATGTATCTGAAGGCTTATCATTCACAATGGATGCTTTCCATGTGAAGCTTGAAGGTGCAGTAACAAACCTTGATGTTCAAAACATTGCTAACAGAGAAGGTTATTGTTTAGAAGGTGAGGCTTTTGCAACATGGCTAAATAATTCAAACTTTGCTGGTATTAACTGTACAGAAACTCTTGCAGCTATTAAAAGAGCAACGCCTGGTGACTTGGATACTGATGGCATTGGTGCTTATGACGAAATAACCACATATAACACAAACCAGTCATTTGAAGAGTTCCAAGGTATTGATACAACTCTAAGATATAATTTCTCAACAGAATCAGCTGGTGATTTTGGGTTTGTTCTATACAACTCAAACATCATCTCAAGAAAGAGAAAAGAGGATTCTAATTCAGATACTCTAGAATTATTAGACTATTATCTATATGAGCCAAGATCACAGCAGACCGCTACTACAACATGGAGATATGATGACTGGAGAGTTTCATTATTCATGGATAGAACTGGTCATACTGAACAGTATTATGGAGAAAAAGGTGACCCATTCATCACTGCTAACCTATCTGTGGGTTATAACTACTCAGCAGACTTATCTTTAAGAGCTACAATAGCTAACATTGAAGACAAAATGCCTGAGAAAGATAGTGCATATGGATGGCCTTACTTCAACAGAAGCTACTACAGTATTTTTGGTAGAGCTGTTTATTTAAGCGCATCTTATAGATTCTAAAAAAATATATATTAAATAGACTAAAAACTATATAATATCGGGGCCTTCAAGTAAGGCCCCATTTTTTTTAACTTATGAAAAATAATATTTTAATTTTTACCACAATATTCTTTGGAATATTTACTTTTGCACAAGAAGAACCTGAAACGATTGTTCCTGAAAACCCTGAACAGCTCGTTAATGATTCAATAGATATTCAATCTGGAACAATTAAAAATCTGCAGCAAGCTCAAGAAAGAATTGATAAATTAGATACTGAATCAAAGCGTCTTACAAACGAATATAAAGATACTATCGTTGAATTTGAGATTCTAAATAAATATGACAATCAGCTTGAGCGTATTACCATAAGTCAAGCTGAAGAAATCGCTAATATTACAAAACAGATTGAAGATTTAGATGAAACAAACAAATATGTCTTACCTCTTTTAGAAAGAATGGTCATTACTCTTAGAGATCTAATTGAAATAGACGTACCTTTTTTAATGGATGAGAGAATGGCGAGACTTGAAGAGTTAGAAGATATCTTATTTAAGGCCAATTTCTCAACTGCTGAAAAATTTAGAAAGATATATGAAGCCTATCAAATAGAAAATGAGTATGGAAGAACGATCGAAGCTTATTCTGGCTCAATAGATGTTGATGGTATTATTTTGGCAGCACAGTTTTTTAGACTAGGTAGATTAAATCTTTATTACATGACACCAGATGGTGGCGAAACAGGTTATTGGGATAAAAGTCAAAAATCTTGGGTGCATTTAGGCGGTAAATATTCTGATGAAATTGATTCTGCTCTAAAAATTGCCTATAAACAAGCACCACCAGATTTCATTAATCTTCCGGTTCAAGGAGTAGAAAAATGAATAAAATTTATCTACTAACTTTTTTAATTTTTACTAGTTTCTTTATTAATGCTCAAGATACTCAAGAAGAGGTTGATCCAAATATTGAAAGAGTTGAGAAGATTCAAGATCTTATAAATAGAGTTGAAGAAAATAGAGAGGAACTATCTAAAATTGATGCTCAAAGAATTGATAACTTTATAAAAAAAGTTGCTGACAGAAGATTTCTTTTATCAAAAGCTCAGAAACAATTATCTGATGAAGAAGCAAGAAATCAAAGATTAGAAGATCTTTTTGAATCAAATGAACTTAAACTAGCCGAACTTGAAACTGAGCTTAATATTAAGCTTGGTGTTTTAGGAGAGTTATTTGGTGTAGCTAGACAAATGGCAGGTGAGCTTCAAGCTGATTCAGAGTCTGCATATAATTTTTCTGAACATCCAAATAGAACAGATGCATTGAATGAAATTGGAAAAATTAAAGTTCATAATCTCAAAAACCTTGAGGATTTGTGGGTATTACATTTGAATGAAATAAATTCTTCTGGAGAAATCAAAGAAATCAAGGCAAATGTTATCAACTCCGATGGTGATATTGAAGAAGACTCATTGGTTAGATATGGACCATTTAATATGGTTAAAAATAGATCTTTTGTAAAAACAGATATTGCTAATAATGCTTACTCAGTCCTTCAAAAACAACCAGATAGATCATTAAGAAGGCAATTCCGATCCCACTATCGTTCAGATGGTTACGCAGTAGCTCCTGTAGATCCAACTCGTGGATTTCTTTTATCACTTTATCTAGATAAACCATCTACTTTTGAAAGAATTGCTCAAGGTAAATTAATAGGATTTATTATTGTCATAATTGGTTTGTCAGGATTAATTTTTGCAGCGTATAGGTATTACACGTTATATATTTATTCAAAAACTATAAGCTCAAATGAAAATTCGGATGTTTTCAATAAAATTCAATCTATTTCTGATAACGCAAAAGATGTTGATACGTTTGAGCGAGAATGTGATGAAGTTTTATTAACTGTAAATGGAAATTTAAGTTGGGGTGTGAACTGGATAAAGTTTCTTGCTGCTGTAGCGCCATTACTTGGATTGCTAGGTACAGTTATTGGTATGATTGAAACATTTCAAGCTATTACTGTATTTGGTACTGGTGATCCAAAACAAATGGCAGGTGGAATCTCGCAAGCTCTTGTAACTACAATGCTTGGATTAATTTTCGCAGCACCTTTATTAGCAATGTATACATTATTGTCTGAAAAAGTATCTGAAATTCTTCAAGAAATAGAAGAGTTTGTCGCTGTTACTATAGTAAAAAAGGTTAAGTAATGTTGGGATTAGCTGAACTATTTGATAGGGGAGGTCCAGTACTTTATATTTTATTTATTGTCACACTTTTTATTTGGTTTATTATTTTTTCAAAATATTTAAGTACCTCTTACAATAATAAAAATTGGATAAAGAATAATTTTGATACATTTTCAAATGGTGTAAACATCAATCGCTCAAATATCCACTTATTTGAAGAATCTTTTTTAATTCATATAAAAAGGGTTTCTACACAAAAATTAAAAATGTTGGATGGTTTGATAGGTTTATGTCCAATGCTTGGTCTCCTCGGAACAGTTTATGGAATGATTGAGGTTTTTGAAGTGCTTGCAGTCTTAGGTACTGGAAATCCAAGAGCTATGTCAACGGGTGTTGCTAAAGCTACTATTCCAACAATGGCAGGGATGACCATTGCACTTAGTGGGCTATTTTTCAAATTTGATTTAGCAAATAGAGTAGAAAGGTATCAAGAAGAGGCAAGAAATTTTCTCAAGAAAACAATTACAGTATGAAAAGATATAACAAAAGAAGATTAGCGCAAGAAGAAGCTGCATTAGATTTGACACCGATGATGGATATTGTCTTCATTATGCTCATTTTCTTTATAGTAACTACCTCTTTTGTAAAAGAGACTGGAGTTGATGTTAACAGACCAAATGCAGAAACTGCAGAAAGAGATGAAAAAGGAAATATACTCGTTGCAATAACTGAAAATGACGAAATTTGGATCGACAAACGAAGAGTAGATTTAAAAGCTGTTAGAGCAAATATAGAAAGACTTAAGATTGAGTATCCTGAAGGATCAGTAATTATTCAAGCCGATCAAAGATCAAGGTCTGGATTATTAGTAGAGGCAATGGATCAAATCAGATTAGCTGGCGTTACTAATATATCTATAGCGGCAAAAAATGATAATTAAAAAATACGAAAAGTTTTACCCACATTTCCTCGCATTTGTTGCTGCTTTTTGTATTTTTTTATTAATGCAATATTTAATATCAACAGATGTATTTAATAAAAAAAATGATGAAGATATTAGTTATTTAGAGTTTATTAGAATAAATACAGATGATTCTCTGCTTGAAAGAGATCGAAAAATTCCTGATAGACCAAAACCTGAAAAAAGACCTCCACCTCCACCTGATATTGATCTCCAACAAGATACAAAACTGATTAGACCAAATTTGGATATCGAATTACCAAATTTTTCAGTTCCTGTTGATTTTAGTGGTGCATTTCTTGGCAACATGAATGATTTACAAGGAACATCATCTGCATTAATACCAATGGTCAGAGTTCAACCGCAATGCCCAATTCAGGCTATTCAAGGAGGTATTGACGGCTCAGTAAGAGTATATTTAGTAGTTGGACCGAATGGTAGGGTAAAATTAGCAAGAATAGTAAGAGCAACTAATGGCACACTTTTTAATAAGGAGGCTACGAAAGCTATCAGAAGATGGCAATTTAAGCCAAAAGTTATTAATGGTATACCTGTTGAACAGGCTGGAGAAGTAGAAATTGACTTTATTTGTAATGCGTAAATTATTTTTTATTTTAATGTTTTCATTATCACTATCTGTTTCGTCTGAAGAGACTATTAGCAGATGGATGGCAGATTATTTTAAAAGGATTCATGATCATATAGGTAATGAAAACTATGATAAGGCCCAAAAAGAACTTGAAATGGGAGATCAAAATTATTTTAGAGGTGGGAGAACTTATGAAGCTGCTTTGCTATACCAACTATATGGTCAATTCTATGCCGTACAAAGCCAATATACAAATGCAATACCGTGGTTTGAAAAAGCACTAGCTACTGGAAAAATGCCAAGAATTGGCCAACAGGAAGTAAGATTCCAATTGGCTCAAACTTATTTCATGATAGGAAAGTATGAGAATGTTATTCCGCTTTTAGAAGAATTTATTGCTGTTGGTGAAAAATATAAATATCCAGTTTCAGCGAGAGTAAACCTTTTAATGTCATATTCACATGGTAGATTAGATCAGTACGAACCTTCTTATTACCACATACAAATTGCGAATAAAAAATCAGATAAACCTCAGATTGATTGGATTGAATATGCATTCAGTTTAGCTATGAAGCTTGAAAATCTAGAAGATGCAGAAGATCTTGGTACAAGATTATTGTATTTAGAGCCAAATAAGAAAAAATATTGGAACCAGGTTAGTGCTTTATATTTTGCAAAAGAATTTGAGTTAGATTCATTAGCTGCGCTTGAATTAGGTTACGAAAATAATACGTTAGATAAAGAAGCTGATTATTTGCTTCTCGCAAAATATTATCTATATCAAAAATCTCCTCTTAAAAGCATCATGGTCATTAACGATGGAATTAAGAAAAAAATTATTAAAGAAAATGAAGAAAATTTAAAGCTATTATCTAGTTCATATTTTTATTCAAGAGATTTAGAAAATGGAATAAAAATTCTTGTAAAAGCTGAAAAGATTTCTGATGATCCGGATTTGTCTTTTAGACTAGGTACTTATGCATTCGACAACGAGCAGTACAAATTGGCTATTTCTTCATTCAATATTGCTAAGAATAGA
>CEPJ01142822.1_pt1 | contig 12765 bp, 9 predicted proteins | sample 530561 | NCBI WGS metagenome assembly CEPJ01 (sample SAMEA2620404, study PRJEB7988) | marine metagenome | biome: marine biome (ENVO:00000447); feature: surface water layer (ENVO:00002042); material: "saline water (ENVO:00002010), including plankton (ENVO:xxxxxxxx)" | depth 5 m
AAGTTTGGGGACGGAACCATTCAAGTCATAGTAGGGTACGGCATCGGGCAATAAATCCGTGACTTTGCCTTCGCCGGTGTTGTCGACGACCATTCTTTCCGGTTTGTGGTGCAGGATCAGGTTGCCTTTTCCACGGATCCGGGCATCCAACCACTTGGCTGGGTGAAGTTCGATGCTTCCGTTCCCCTGGTGGCTGATGATCGCCTCCTCCAAAAGAAGTTTCTGAGCCCAAAGGTTTCCATTTCCTGAAACCAGTGCCTCCAGATTCCGAACCTCCTTGCCTTTGAGCACGACCGTTCCCGGTCCTTCGTGTCTAAGGGTAAGGGCAGGGCAGGTAAGGTTTTCCAAATGAACCTTGCCCGAGGAGGTGACGAAAAGGTCAAGCTTGGGGGAAGACAGAGCGGTGCATGTCAGGTTACTTTTTTCATGGACTCCTATGGTTTTGAGCTGATCGATTGAAAGTACAATTTCGACCGGAAAGGTTCGCTCCGCCTGTAGTTTCAGAAAAGGGAGTCTTCGTTGCAGAAAGAAGGTGTTGTTTGCATCTACGAAGAGGGTCTTATCCCTTATTTCAAGTTGCACCTGATTGATGATTTCGGAATCCGCGTAGACATATGCCTCACGATTTCTTTTTCCTTTTCCGATGAACAGGTCAACGGCTCCCCGTACTTCCACCTTATCGAAAAAGAAAAGAAGCTCCCGGCGAAAGGTAAGTTCGGCATTTGTTGAAAGCCAGGGGAATGACAAAGCCAAGAGCAAGAAGACCCGTTTACTTCCTTTTGCCATATTTTCTCCTGCGGAAGTTTTTTTTGGGGGAATGGCCTCCTTGGTTCATCGTTTTCAAGTGGGAGTTCCCATCACCTTTTAAAAATACGATCTGGTCCCGCAACAGGGCCGCCTTTTCGAATTCGAGCTTTTTGACCGCATCCAACATGTCCCTTTCGAGCTCACGGATCATGTTTTTCAGCTCTTTGGCCGAGACTTTTTCGGAAACCGCAAGCTCATCCTCTTCCTCTTTTTCCTTTTTTTGACTAAGGCTTTCCTGTACGGGCCGAACCACGCTTTGCGGTTCGATTCCATGCTTTTGGTTGTAAGCCAATTGTTTTTCTCTTCGGTAGGAGCAGGTTTCCCATGCTCGGGTAAGTGATTTGGTCATTATGTCCGCGTAGAAGATGACCCGCCCATTGACGTGACGGGCGGCCCTTCCCGCAGTCTGGATGAGGCTGGTTTCACTGCGAAGAAAACCTTCCTTGTCCGCGTCCAACACCAGAACAAGAGCAACCTCCGGAAGATCCAATCCTTCCCTGAGAAGATTGACCCCGACCAATACGTCGAAAGAACCGGCTCGTAAATTCCGAAGAATTTCCACCCGTTCGATCGCGTCAATATCCGAATGCAGGTACTGCACCTTAACCTGATGATCGCGTAGAAAGTCGGTGAGGTCTTCGGACATTCTTTTCGTAAGAGTGGTGACCAGCACCCGATTCCCCTCGTTCACCGTCTTCTTGATTTCACTGATGCTGTCCTCAACCTGTCCTTTGATGGGTCTTCTCTCCATTTCCGGGTCCAAGAGGCCAGTCGGTCGAATCAATTGTTCCACCACGATCGAGGATTTTTCCAATTCGTGCTTGGCAGGGGTGGCCGAAACGTAAACCGTCTGCTTGGTCACTTCTTCAAACTCATCGGGCTTGAGGGGTCGGTTGTCTAGGGCCGAAGGGAGCCGAAAACCATAATCTACAAGCCTTTTCTTGCGAGAGTAATCGCCGTTGTACATTCCACCGACCTGTGGGATCGTGACATGGCTTTCGTCGATGAAGAGCAGAAAGTCATCCGGAAAAAAATCGATCAGGCACCAAGGACGCTGTCCGGGTTTTCTGCCGGACATGTGACGCGAATAATTTTCAATCCCATTGCAGAACCCGATCTCTCGAAGCATTTCCAAGTCATACTCCGTGCGCATACGAATGCGTTGGGCTTCCAGAAGCAGTTCGTTCTTTTCAAATTCCCGAACCTGACTCTCGAGTTCAGATTCGATTGCCTTGCACGCAGTCCCCAGCTTGTCCTTGGTTGTGACATACTGGTTGGCGGGGTATACCCGGTAGCGTTCCAGTTGGTTGAGAGTCTCTCCCGAAATGGCGTCCAGTTCGCGGATCGATTCTACTTCATCTCCCCAAAATTCAACCCGAATGGGGTGATTGGCATAGGCGGGGAAAATATCAACGACTTCTCCCCGAACCCTGAATTTACCCGCCTTCAGTTCGACGTCGTTTCGGTTGTAGAGTCCATCCACCAATTTCTCCAGGAGAAAGTCTCGACCGCTTTCCTCTCCACATACGATTTCATGAGAAAGAGCCCGGAAATCGTCGGGGGAACCCAATCCGTAAATGCATGAGACGCTGGCCACCACAATAACGTCCCTACGACTGATCAGAGAACCGGTTGCGGCAAGTCTCAACCGCTCAATCTCTTCATTGATCGAAGAATCCTTTTCGATGAAAGTATCGGTGGTCGGAACGTAGGCTTCGGGTTGATAATAATCGTAGTAACTGACGAAGTATTCGACGGCATTATCCGGGAAAAACCCCTTGAATTCGGAGTAGAGTTGGGCGGCCAGAGTTTTATTGTGAGATATGATCAAAGCGGGACGCTGGAGTTCCTGGATTACGTTTGCCATGGTGAAGGTCTTGCCCGAACCGGTTACGCCCAAAAGCGTTTGGAAGCGTTCCTCGGATTGGATCGAAGCCACGAGGCTGCGAATGGCTGCGGGTTGGTCCCCTTGGGGTTCGTATTGAGAACTTAGCTTAAAGTCCATCGAATGGAGAAATTGTGGCTTACGCAGAATGCTGTTCGTAGTATCCGGTTTCCCCTTCGGATTTGCCTATGATGGCGGCGGCGCAACTGTCGCCCAAAACGTTTACTGCGGTACGTGTCATATCCAACAGCCTATCTACGACGTAGACGATGCCAACTCCGGTGGCGATGGCGGATTCAGGAAAACCCACGGATTGCAGAATCACTATGATCGCAACTAAACTAGCGGATGGAATGCCCGCAACTCCGATGGAAGTGAGAAGAGCCAAAATCACCACGGTCATTTGAGTGACCCAACCCATTTCGATTCCAAACAGTTGAGCGAGAAAGACTACCACAATGCATTCGAACAAAGCCGTTCCATCCATATTCATGGTTGCTCCAAGGGGTAAGGTGAAACTGCTGATTTTCTTGGATACGCCCGCCCTCCGGGTGATGCATTGCATGGTCAAGGGAAGGGTTGCGGATGAGGATGCGGTTGAAAAGGCTGTCAGCAAGGCGGGTGCCATGGCTTGGTAATGACGGACGAATGAAATTCCTCCGAGCAACTTTAGAAGAATGGGCAGCACCACGAAGGTGTGAATGGCCAAGCCGGCGAGCACGGTGAGACCGAAGTTGCCCATCACCAAAATCGTATCGAACCCAACCTTCATCAAGGTGGGCGTGACCAAACCAAAGACTCCGTAAGGCGCGAAGGATATAATGAATTGGGTGATTGCCAAGATCACCGAATTAAGGCTTTCCCAAAAGTTGGTTTGTTGGTCGCGCGCCTGGGAGGTAAGCTTGGAAATGAAAAAACCAAAAAGCAAACTAAAGAATATGAGTCCTAAAAGCTGTCCTTCCACGGCCGCTTTGAAGAGATTGACCGGAACCATTCGGTGAAAGATTTCCAAGAGGCTTTTCATCCCACGGTTCGCGTTGTCAATGGCTCCTTCGATTTTACCGTTTTCGCCTTGTGGTTGGTTGGCTAGGATTTGAGCTTGAATCTCAGGTTCGACAATCCCAGGAGATAAGAGATTTACGCAGGATAATCCGGTGATGACCGCGAGCAATCCGGTCAGGCTGTAAAAAAGCAGCGTTTTGAGGCCAAGGCGACCGAAGTCTTTTTCACCACCGATCCGAGCGACACCGCAAATAATCGAGGTCATGACCAAGGGGATGACAACCATTTTCAAACCATTCAGGAATAGGGTTCCGATGAAGGAACAGGCTTCCGATAAAAAGGCGAACCACTCCGGTTTTTCGGAAATGCCTTCGGTGATGAAATTGGCCGAAAGCCCAACCAAAAAAGAAAGGATCAGTGAGATCAGGATCTTAATGTGAAGTTGCATGATTGTGAACCTATTGGAAGAGTTTGCTTAATCGATCTTCATCCAGTTCCCTCATTTCATCAACCACGATTTCAGCGCCAGCCTCAAGTAATGAGTCTTTTGAGTTCGTGGTGGTTATTCCCACCGCTTTCATCCCACCGGACCGAGCCGCCTGGAGCCCATGCAAACTGTCTTCGAAGACGACGCAATTCCCAGGTTTTTGTCGCATTACGCGGGCAGCTTTGTGAAAGACTTCGGGGTCCGGTTTTCCACGAGTGACGTCTTCCGAAGAAACGATCCCGCAGAAAAAAGCTTCCAAATTATGTTGTTTGAAAGCCAAGAGAACGTTCTTTCTCTCCGTGGAGGTTCCAACTACGCATGGAATCCTTTTTTCTTTAAGATTGAGAAGAAGCGCTTGGATTCCGGGTACGATGGGAATGCCCTTCTTGCTCGCGATGGATCGATAGATGCACTCCTTTCTGGAGCTCCATCTCTCAATGGTGGAAGAATCCTCCGTCCATTGGAGAATTTCGGGTATGATCACTTGGTTTCTTTTTCCAAAACCGAGGGCAAAGTGTTCAGGGGGCAATGGGAGGTTGTTTTCCCGAGCAAGGATTTCCCAACTTTCCTCATGAATCTTAGAGGAGTTTACAACGACTCCATCCCAATCAAAGATCGCTCCGGCATAGGGCATAAGCCTTACTCTTTTTCATTGGGTGGTTGAAGCGAATCCAATTCTTTTGTGGGAGATGGAATTACGGGTGGAGCTTGGATGTATTCGTTGATCCTTGGAGAGGCTGGAATGCTTAAGGAGGAAGAAGCGTTTCCCTCTCTTTGATTTAGGAAATCGGGCAGGGGAGGGCCTTGCAAGCTCGGTTGGGTCGAATTCTGATCGTCCTCCAATTGAATGATGTTGGTGGCCTGCTCGCTGAGTATTTGGTTTAGGAGATCACGGCTTCGAGTTGCTTCGGCGTTGTCGAACCCCAGCAACTTTTCCTGCATGGCCAGGGTAGCCCCCAGGATTTCCATCGCTTTCTCTTCCTCCTCGTTGATGTAATGGAGTTTGCCGATTCGAAACATCGTATTCAGGGTCATGGGGTCATCTTCCCCCAGTTCTTCCTTCTCAAGAGCAAGGGTATCTTGGCTTAGTTGCATGGAATTCTCGTACCTCTGTTGCTCCAAATAAATGTCAGCCAATTCATTCATTGAGCGCAAGGTTTCTGGGTGTTTTTGCCCGTATTTCTCAGCCAGTCTTTGGTAAACGGAGTGCTGGATAATTTCGGACTCGTCGATTTGGTCTTGTTGGCGGAACAATTCGGCCATCGCTTTCATCGTCGCCAAAGTTTCGGGATGCATCGGTCCTAGGGCTCCCTCCTTGTCTTCCCGAATTTCCTGATAGTATTCCAAGGCTTTTTGAAATTCATTGTTCGCCGCAAGAATTTCTGCAAGAGAATCCTTGGCGCGTAAAGTATCTTGGTGGTTGGTCCCAAGAACCTCCGTGAGCTTCAACAACAAGCTCAAACCCAAATCATACCCTTCTTCCAGTTTGTCGGACTTTCTCAAGGAATCCACTAAAACTTGGCCACGTTTCAAACTGAAGGGATTGTTTTCGCCCAGGTACAAACGAGATCTTTCAAAGACGTTTCTGCTTAGACTTTCGGCTTGTGAAACCTTTTCGTTGGCCAGGTAGATCTCAGCCAGTTCAGTCATGCATTTAAGTAATAGAGGATCGTCCTCCGATCGATTTTGATCATTGAGGAGGGAAAGGATCTGCGAGCAGTCGTTTTCTGCTATTTCAAGTTTGCCTATTCGACGATAAACCTTGGCAAGATCGATTCGGATGTCCAGGACCTGATCGTTCTCCGGACCCAGTTCGTTCGTCCTTTGCTCCAAGAGGTTTTCCAAAAGAGGTTCGGCTTCTACGTAGTTCCCCAAAGCTTCGTGAACCATAGCGATTTCGTTCATCGCCTGAAGTCGAGTCAAGGAGTCTGCTGATGCGTTTGCCTTTTCCAGGATCAAAGCCCTTTCCAGCTCTGTTTGAGCTTTTTCATAGGAACCGATGGATCGGTAGGTTTTGGCAAGGGTTACCCTTATTCGCGCTTCGATTTCAGGTTCGTCGATCAGTTCCTGAGCTTTGAGAGCACCTTGATCAAGCATCGTCTTGAGGAGTTCCGTATCCATCCCTGCGGTGTTTTGAGGATCGAGTGACTCGAAGAGATTTTGCACGAAATTCGTAATGGTCTTGGTCTTAGCAAGCTCATCTTCTGCCGTCTGCCTTTCTTCAATGGCGTCCGCTTTGGCTATCGCAGCCTCCCTTTGCTGATAGAAGGCGTAGGTTGCCATGGCGATTGCGGAGACAGCGAGAAAAACGGCCGTCGAAGCGATCCGAACCAATCTCCTTTGACGGGCCAAGATGTCTCTCTGCTTAATTTCATCAAGACCGACGCCAATTAAGCCTGCAACGATTTTTAGGATGGCATCCTTTTCACCATCGCCGGAAGAGCGAAGGTCGGCGGCGCCCGGTTCGAAAATATCATGAAGAATATTTCCATCCTCATCGACTTTTCTTCTGGCGGCAAGCGGTAGGCACTCTTCTTCGGGATCGCCATTGATATCCTCAGCCATGGGTTCTCCGTCCAGTACGATACAAAGGACACGGTCTGCCTTCCCCATTGCCTTAAAAAGTCTAATTTCCTCGTTCACCCAACGTGACCGAACCGCATGAGGCGAACAGAGAACGACCAAATGAGAGGAATCCCTCAAAGCCTGTTCGATCAAGGGTCCGAGCTGAGCCGAACCGGCGAGTTCGTCACGGTCTCTGAAGATAGGATACAGGCGGTTCGGAATCGGTCCGTAGAGCCCATCTTTCCCAATCAGATTTCTTGGTATGCGAAAGTTTTCCAATTTTCTTCTCAACCAAGTCGCTCGTTCTTCGTCCTTGTGGGCGTAGGTTATGAAAGCCAAGTATTTGTAGGAAGAACTCATCTGCTAAATCCGCAACTTCAACCTCTTATCCATTTGTAGGTCGTTGGGCAAGAAATCCATTTGCCAATTGGGGAGATTCACTCCTTGAGTGGTCGCTCTTCCTTCCTCAAAGCCCACAGTCTCAATTGATTTTGATCATTGGTGTTTCCGATAAGCGCCTCATATCTTTTTTTCAAGCGGACGGCTTGGACTTTGGCTGCGCTGATCAGTTTTGATTGAGAAGGCAAGGGGGCGCTGAAATTATTGATCAGTCGTGAGGTAGCCAACAGTAGGGGTAGGTCGACGTTAATCGTTTGTCCTGAGTCAGGGTTTCCTGCTTGGACAAGTACAAGTTCTCCGGCTTGTAAGCTTTGTTTGGCTTTGGCTGAGGAAAGAAGGGCTTTTCCCTCAAGCATAATGATTTTCAAGTTTTTGCCTTTTGGGCTTTCGAACATAAGTGTGCCACGACCCGTTAGTTGGATTTTGGTTCCATTCGTTTCCAAGTTCAAGCTTTGCTGTTTCGATAGTAAAAGAAGAGCCGAACCGTTGAAAATCCTTAAGTAATTAGGGTTCCGAAATTCAATTACGCTTTGCTGGCCAATCCTAAGAATGGCTTCAGTTTGCAGGGTCATTTCCGCATAGGATCCTTTTGCCACGAGTATGGCAAAAGGAGAAGTTCGTTTGAACTTGTCACCAAGAACAAGCGGAATCGGCTTTTCACCTTCGTTTCTGGATGTGCTTACAAATGAATCGCCAACAATATGGGTGACTTGGACCTCAAAGTCGCTCTTCTGGTTGGCCACCAACGTAGAGCAAAATATTGTAAGGAGTAAGTGCCGGAAAAGAGCCATTGCCGTGGCTGTTTGAATAAGGAGAAAACGCGGAAACCTTAAAACTTGGCGCTTAAACCAAGCCCACCACCTCCATCGAAGCGGGTAAAGTCATAATCGTCATTATTTGATCCACGAAAGCTAAAGTTGAAGAATGCGTTCAGGGCAAGCCAGTGGGTGAAAGAATACCTGAAATCTAGCCCCAGCGAACCCAATGCATCATCTCGATCTCCACTTGTATAGTTGACGTAGGCAAAACGCACATAGGGGCTGATTTGCAAGCGGTTTATGGGAATGGAAAAACTCCAAAGAAAGGCGGTTTCAAACCGATTCATGATATCTTCATCGGGTTGGATGGAGTCTGTGAAATGATAAGCTAGCGACCATTCCCAAGCTGTTTGGGCACTACCTAGTGAAAAGCCTTTTCCCAAGGCGAGAGTTGGAGAAATTTGCTGGTAGGTTTTTTCCATTCCGTCCCGAGGAGCAAAATCAAGCATCACGCCAAGTCCGCTTCGAAAAGTCCATCCGTTGGAGAATTGGAAAAATGCATTTGGGGAAATACTCAAGGTATCAAAATCAAAAGACTTGATATCATCATCTCCAAAATGTGTATATTTGGAATATCCTAGGGATATAATGGGGGAAAAGGAGGCTCCTCCCAGATCAAAGGCTCCGAGAATAAAGCCATTGTTGAGAGAATTTTCCCAGATACCCGAAGGCTCTTTTCCATCTCCACTGGAAGCAGATGCAGCATTATTTGTGTAATACAGTTTAGAGTCAAAACCAAGATGGTAACCAAATCCGGTATGCTTTACTTCCACGGGTCTTTGCAAACCCAAATCACTTTGGGTGAAGCCAAAGTCTTGAGAAGATTGATTTTCCATGAGTGCGTTTCGATTGCGAAAATCACCCAATTCGCTTCTTCTGAAATCATCCTGCCTTTGAGCCCATGCACTCGAACAAACTAGGCTTGCTACGATTATTGCAAAGGCTTTAACTGAGAAGTTGTTTAGTGCTTTGATCACTGGACTTTCAATCTGTGTTTGGATGTCCCTTTAGTGGGGTCTGATACGAATCGCCGGAGTCCCATCAACTATTTTGTTGGAATTTCTCATGGTTGGGTCGTTGGAGAAGAAACCCTGCTTCACTGCATCATTACCGTGGTAGACGTTCTTGATGAAATTGACTTTTCCGATCTCACGGGCACTTGATCCAAATGTGGGGGAACCCAATCTGCTTTTGAGCATAACTTGAGATGCATCAGGAAATTTTACGTTTTTGAGATCGATGGTAATCGCATCCATGTAAATTTCTCTGACGTCTTTTCCAAATCCCAATCCATTTGCGGCAATCCGATTGTGAGCATAGAGAAAGACACGGTCGTCCTGGCCGTCTGTGCCAGCGGAGAGCGTATTCAAATCGAGAATCGACTCTAAGTTTTCGTTGGAGAATTCTTTCGATTCGTCAAAACGGGTGGAAAGTATCTTTAATTCATCCAATGACCCAATGGCTAAATTTCCTTTTGTTGAAATGTCCAAGTCGATCAATTCCAACCTGTCGTAGGATCCAATTCCAAAATCGGAACCATTATTGGTAATGCTAATCGGTGTTGGGGATTGAGCGGGCTGGTGTGGAGATTCGGACAGAAATATCGGGTCACTTACGCTATCCAAGTACTTGCCAGCGAAATCGGAATCGAAATAGTCGGTGACCGATCTCGACCTGAAATGCAAGTCGTCTGCGGCTCCGATTGCAATTGCCTGATCCGATTCTTGGTCGTTCTTGAAATTAAGATCTCCCTCAATGATAACATCCTTAGCCGCTGCAATTGCAAAGACTTGCGTCGTGTCGGATTCTGCAAGGGTGGATGGGTCGAGCTCCGCGTTTGCAGTGATGTTTATATTGGAACCCAAAAGGCCAACCACACGATCGACTTGCAAATCAAGGTTTTCCGCATCCTCTTCGGACAAATTTGCGGATCGAGTGCCCAAAAGTTCGCCGTCGAGAACGAGTCCATTGAAGCTTTCACCAGGCTTTGCGGACTTTTCAAGTATGTCCTTCAAATGATTTTGATCCTTGAGCTTTTCGCGTCCGCCCAACAAATCAATAATTTTCAGTCCGATATTATCGATTGTGTCGCTATGGTTATTATTGTTCTTATCACCTAGCGCTCCGTATCGGGTTAGGATCAAAGCAAATTCGTAAGCGTAGGGATTGGCTGAAAATTGGTAAACTAGATCGGAAGCGTTCCAGGTGTTGGCGGAAGGCAGGGAATTGGACAGACTGACGTTGGCCAGGATGGATTTTGCAATTCTTATAGCTTCCTGCAGGGCTGAGTTCACCCCCTTTTCATAGGTGAATCCTAGCTCAACTTGTTCAAGGAAGACTTCGGTCGCAATGGTGTCAATGATGCTGTCGGATGAAGATTTCAATTCCTCAAAAAGTTCTTCGGATGCGGTTTCGGATTTAATTACGTTTCCAACTTCATCCAAATAGTTTACGATCGTTTCTCCCGTTTTCTCATCAATCTCGAGAGAAACGCTTGTGAATGATTCGGACGCTCGGGATTTATTTATGATATTTATGACCTCAGCTCCTCCAACGCTTCTCAAGTCGAGCTTGGATTGATTGAGCAAGCTACCTCTCATATCCTTTTCATCAGCTCCTTCGCTGTCATCCTCGGGTTTGTTCATTTCGTCGGAATCTTTGGTACTTCCATTTGCTGGCGAGGGGCTAGTCGAAGAGCCTGAAGTGCCGGGCGCAATTGATTTTGCCTTGCCAGATGCTTCCTTAAGAACGGCGAAGGAAACCTTGGCTGCGATCTTTGCAGCAGCTTGGTTTCTTCGGGTGATGTTCGTTTTGGCAATGGGGTCGATGGGTCTTGACTGAATGTTGCCGTCCGGAGATGCATCCATTCCTTGCCCTTCCGCGATAAGGATAGGTTGGGGGTTATTAGCGGATGAGAACGAAACCACCGAACTGGAGACGTCCAGCTTGCAAGCGCCCCCTCTTTGCTGGCTGAGTTGAAACTGCGTTCCTCGAATTCCTGCCGTTCCCACACGGGTTTGAATTTGAAAGCTAGAATCCTTGTTGAGTTTCTTGGACTCAACGATCAGTGATCCCACGTCCAAGGCCAAGGCGAGGGTGGTTGGACCAGGTTCATCGACAGTTTGTTCGATGGTTTGGTTGGCGCCTTGCAAGGGTTCCTGTAAGAAAGTTGAAATTTTCAAAATGGTTTGGCGCTCGATTGTGGCGGTCATCCCATTCGAAAAAAGAGCGGACATTTCCCCGGTGATACCCGTTCTTATGGTGAATCCCTCTGCCAGCACCATACCCGGCTTGAGGGTTTTAGTGATTATCTTACCCTTCGGATCGGTTACTTCGACTAACCCCTTCGATGAAAGAACGATAACCGCGCCGGTTTCCAAACCTCCGCCTTGAGCCATTGCCAGGGAGGAAATGAATACAAGGAAGAGCGAAGCGAAGAGATTCTTCGTTTTGAAAAGATTCCGAAGGGTAAAACTCACGAAAAGTTATCTTGAGCGCGACCCCAATCAACTACCTCCCAAAACGCGGAAACGTAATCCGGACGACGATTCTGATAATTCAGATAGTAGGCATGTTCCCAAACGTCCAAGCCAATGATAGGTGTTCCGGTCTCGTTCGCTATTCCTTCCATGAGAGGAGAATCCTGATTGGGGGTCGAGGTAACTGCAAGGCTGCCATCCTCCCGCTTGATCAACCAAGCCCAGCCTGACCCGAAGCGGGTGAGAGCCGCATTTGCAAAGAGTTCCTTGAAGGCATCCAAAGAGCCAAAGGTCGAGGATATGGCATCCGCCAACGTTCCATGGGGCGCACCTCCTCCGTTAGGACTGAGCATCTTCCAGAAGAAAGTATGGTTCGAATGACCGCCGCCGTTGTTCCGAACCGCTTGTCGGATGGGTTCGGGAACGATGGTCAAATCCTTGATTAGATCATTAACCTTCATGCCGGAAAGGTTTTCTTCATTGGCAAGGGCCGCGTTTAATTTGTCCACGTAGGTCTGATGGTGTTTGCCATGGTGAATCTCCATGGTGCGAGCATCAATATGCGGTTCAAGGGAATCCGTGGAATAGTTGAGACTAGGCAGGGTGTGTGACATAATAAAAAAAATATGTGAATAATGTTAATGAAAGAATGAATGGAAAAAAAGGTCAAGCATTCAGATGCCTTCCGAAAGTGAATCTTTCTGATCACGCTGAAACTTAAAAAAAGCCTGAACCAAGGCATGGCATTCTTGTCCGAAGGTTCCGTGATTGACGGATGGCGTATGGTTGGACTGAGGTAATTCATGAAGACTCTGAGCGCCACCGAGGCAACCCATTTTGGGATCTTTGAATCCGAAGTGAACTTCTCCTACACGGCTCATGATTACGGCACCTGAACACATTGGGCACGGTTCCTTGGTGACGAAGAGTCGGCAATCATTCAATCGCCAATCCCCGATCTTCTTGGCGGCCATCGTAATTGCGATCATTTCAGCGTGCGCAGTTGGGTCTCCGGACTGTCGGGTTTGGTTGCATGCCGAGGCGATTATTTCGTCATTGCGGGTTATGACTGCGCCAATGGGCACTTCATTCAGATTCCATGCATCGATCGCCTCATTATAAGCCATTTGCATAAAAAAAAGGTCATCCTTGACCAATTGAGACGGAAAAAGTTTAGGAAAAGGGCAAGGAGCGTATTTCATCTGCGAGTTTAATTTTTATGACTACCGTTTGTTTTGGAAGCGTCCTTGGCTTCGCGAATGAGAGCCTTGACTTATGAAAACAAGATGGTGTGATAGTATCTTTTATTTATTTATTATATAT
>CEPJ01012814.1_pt1 | contig 12701 bp, 13 predicted proteins | sample 530561 | NCBI WGS metagenome assembly CEPJ01 (sample SAMEA2620404, study PRJEB7988) | marine metagenome | biome: marine biome (ENVO:00000447); feature: surface water layer (ENVO:00002042); material: "saline water (ENVO:00002010), including plankton (ENVO:xxxxxxxx)" | depth 5 m
TTTATATCAATGGAAATAGCAATATTAGCAGCAGGTTGTTTTTGGGGCCCAGAAATAAAATTTAGTAAGCTTCAAGGTGTATTGAGCACTGAAGTTGGGTACTGTGGTGGGAATAACTCAAAAACAAACTACAAAGAGGTTTGTACAGGGCAGACAAATCACGCAGAAGTCGTAAAAGTAGAATTTGATAGTAGTTTGATAACCTACGAAGAAATTTTAAATTATTTCTTTGAGATACACGATCCAACTACACTAAATCAACAAGGTTATGATATTGGAACACAATATAGAAGTGAAATATTTTATACATCTGAAAATCAAAAAAAAATTGCTCAAGAAGTATTAAATAATAAAAATAAATTATTTAATGGAAAAATAGTTACAAATATTTCTGAAAAAAAAAATTATTGTAGAGCTGAAGATTACCATCAAAAGTATTTGGAAAGATAAATTTAGATGGCTCTAGTCACAACCCAATGGCTGTCTAAAAATAAGCATAATGTGAAAATAATAGATAGCTCATGGCATCTTCCAAATACACGTCGAAATGGATATCTTGAGTATTCAAAAGAGCACATCACTAATGCAATTTATTTTGATATAGACAAGTATTCAGATCAAAATTCTAAATTACCGCATATGTTACCAGACAAGGAAAGATGGGAAGAGATAATGTCATCGATAGGAATTTCAAACAAAGACAAGGTTGTTGTTTATGATAATTCGGAAGTTTTAAGTTCATGTAGACTTTGGTACACTTTTTTATATTTTGGACATAATAAAAACTTAATTTATGTTTTAGACGGTGGATTAGACAAATGGAAAAAAGATTATAATCAGACGACGGATAAAATAAATTCATTAAATAAAACGAACTATACCGCAACAGAAAATAAAGCAATGGTAAAAAATATAATTCAAATTAAAGAGAATATTATAAATGAAAATTTTAAAATTATAGATGGAAGAAGCAAAGATAGATTCGAGGGTAAAGCTGAAGAACCACGAAAAGGTTTAAAAAAAGGGTCGATTAAAAACTCAGTATGTTTGCCTTATAATCATGTAATTAATAAGGACAAAACTTTTAAAACTAAAAAAGAGCTAAAGGATATATTTGAAAATATAACAGAGGATATTTACAAAAATAATATTGTTTTTTCTTGCGGTTCAGGCATTACATCTTGTGTTTTAGCCCTTGCATATTCTCTAATTAATAATAATTATAATCCTACTATATATGATGGTTCATGGGCTGAATATGGAAGAATAGATAATGAAAAAAACAACTAAAATTACAACAATAATACTAATATTTTTCTTCATAATTGTAACAGTCATAGTTGCTAGAACGATGATCGGGAACCATTTCAAAAAAAAATTTAGTAAAAGACCGCCGCCTTCTCTAATTGTATCTAAAGTAACCGAGAGTGAATTTTATGATACCATTGAAAGTTTTGGTACAGCTTTAGCAAAAAAGACCCAAACATTTAGAATTGATAAGAATAATCTTCTTTCTGAATTAAATTTAAAAAAAAACGTAGAAAAAGGTGATCTAATAGTTAAATTAAAAGATAGAGATATTATAGCCCCATTTAGTGGAGTGTTAGGTTTTAGGGGGATTACGGAAGATGTGCTTGGATCAGAAAATTCCGTTATTATAACTCTTGATGATAGTTCCTTAATATTTGCTGATTTAAAAATACCTGAAAATTTTTCTTCAGTTTTAATAAAGGGTTTGCCAGTCAAAGCAAAGTTTTCAGGGATGAAAAATAAAGTATTTTTAGGAGTAATCGATGGCGTTTCAAGTAGAGTCAACGCAGAAACTAGAAGCATTTTAACAAGAGTAAAAATAGATAATTCTGAATTTGAGCTTATACCAGGATCTTTATTAGAAGTGACTTTAAATTTTAACAAAAGAAACTCATTAAGTATACCAGATACAAGCATTATACTTGAGGGTAATAAAGCATACGTATTCAAGGTTTCTGAAGAGAATATTGCAAACAGGACCGAAATAAAAATTGGCCTTAGGAATGATGGTAATGTTGAGGTAGTTTCTGGTTTAAATTCAGGGGATGTTATTGTCGCTGAAGGTCTAAAGAAAGTGAGACCGAATAATAAAATTAAACCAATAAATTAAAATGTTTATAACAGAATTAAGCATCAAACGTCCTGCATTTTCATGGGTATTATCTCTTATATTGGTATTATTTGGATCATTTGTGTTTTGGAAATTACCTGTAAGAGAACTTCCGTCTGGTTTACAACCCCCTGTGGTTCAGGTAAATGTTGAATATGCCTCCGCTTCATCTCAAATAGTGGATGAAGAAGTGACACAAGTAATTGAAGAAGTTATAGGAGGCGCTGAGGGAATAAAAAATATAGATTCAAAATCTGAAAATGGTAAAAGTAAAATTAATATTGAGTTTGATACAGATATAGATTTAGACAACGCAGCTAATGATATCAGAGAAAGAGTGGCAAGAGTTGTTGATAGGCTTCCATCTGAATCTGATCCACCAAGGATATTAAAACAAGCTGCAGGTTTTACCACTACAATGTGGTTATCACTATCTTCTCCTACATGGACTGATTTAGAATTAGGTGATTATGTAGAACGATATCTTATTGATCAATTTTCAAGTGTTAAAAACGTAGGTCGTATTAGAACTGGCGGTTTAAGAGAATTAAGTGTGAGAGTTTGGATAGACCCTATAAAACTAGCTGCATATAATTTAACTACTTTGGATGTAGAGACAGCTCTAAGAAGAGAAAATGTTAGACTGCCTGCAGGTGCGCTCGAGGCAGAAAATAAAGATTTAACACTTAATATAGATAAATCATATAATAATTTAAATAGCCTTAAACAATTACCAATTAAAAAATTAAAAAATACTACAATAAGATTATCAGATGTTTCTGAAATAGAGTTTGGTCCAGTATCAGATAAAGCGTTTTTTAGATCTCAAAGCAAAAATGCTTTAAATTACAACTCAGTAGGAATTGGTATTTATGCGCGTAGTGGCGCATCTACAGTCGAGCTATCTAAAGATATTAAAAAAAAAATTAGTCAAATAAAACCAAATTTACCAGATGGTTTAAATTTAGAGGTTGCATTTAATAGAGCTACATACATTAGTGTTGCAATAAATGAAGTCTATAAAACTCTATTAATCGCTTTTATACTTGTTGTCGTAATTATTTATTTATTTCTTGGAAATCTAAAAGCAGTTATAGTGCCAGCAATAGCTTTGCCTGTCAGTCTAATTGCAACTTTTTTAGGATTATTTATTTTTGATCTTTCGATTAATATATTTGTATTATTGAGTTTTATTTTAGCGATAGGAATAATTACTGATGACTCCGTTATTATGACTGACGCAATTTATAGGAGAATTGAGCAAGGTGAAACTCCTTTGGTTGCAGCATTTAAAGGTTCAAGACAAATTACTTTTGCAATTGTCGCAACCACACTTATTTTAGTAGCAGTTTTTTTGCCTCTTATATTTATAGAGGGAATAGCTGGTACTTTATTCCGCGAAACAGCGATTGCTTTATCTTTTGCAATTGTTGTTTCCTCATTAGTTGCATTGACACTTTCTCCAATGTTGGGGAGTAAATTTTTAGATAATAGAAAAAAAAATAATATTTTGGTAAAAAAATTTAATATATTTTTTTCTGGTTTTTTAAGTTTCTATGAAGACACACTTAATTATTGGTTGCACCGAAAAAATATAATAATTGGTTTTATAGTATTAATTATTGTTGGATCATCTATTTTGTACAATTACACTAAGAAGGAGTTATTGCCTTTAGAAGATAGAGGAGCCTACTTAGTAATAGGATTTACAGACGAAGGTAGTTCTTTTGATTACACTCAAAAAAGGGCTGAAGATGTAGAAAAAAGATTAATACCTTTGTTAGAAGCTGAAGATAGTCCATATAAAAAATTTCTTATGATTGTTCCAGGATTTGGAGCAGACAATAGTTTCTTAATAATTTCTTTACTTGATAATTGGAAGAACAGGAAAGATAATTCGCAAACTATTATGAGACAAGCAATAGGAAAGATAGTTACAGTTCCTCAAACTTTAGCTTTTCCTATTTCACCACAATCGATTAGAACTTCAAATTATAATAAACCAGTTCAAATGGTAATTTATGGAAATACTTATAGTGATTTAGAAGAGACACAAAATAAGGTAATAGAAGAACTTAGAAAAAATCCTAATCTTTCAAGAATAGAATCGGATTACTCTAGGAATAGACCTGAAATAAAACTTTTAATAAATAAAAATAAAGCAAAAGATTTAGGCATTTCTACAAAAGCGATTGGCGAGACACTCGAGACACTTTATGGTGGAAAAGTTGTAACAAAATTTAATAAATTAGGTAAAGAATATCCAATTATACTTCAGCAATATAAAGATGATAGAAAAAATCAACAAAGTTTAAGCAAAATTTTTGTAAGATCTGAAAATACTGGAGAGCTTATATCTTTAGCGAATTTAGTAGAATATAAAGAAGAGGGCTCAGCAAATAAGTTGGCCAGATATAATAGGCAAAGAGCAATTACAATTTCAGCAGATATTATTGAAAACTATACCTTAGATGAAGCAATAAAATTTTTAGAGGATACCATGGCGAATGTGGCGGCTGATAAGCAAATCACTTGGAAAGGTAAGTCTGAAGAATTAAAAGAGACTAGTAATGAATTGTATGTAGTTTTTGCATTAGCATTATTAACAGCTTATTTGGTCATGGCTGCAACATTTAATTCTTTTATTCATCCATTTATAATTATTTTAACTGTTCCCTTGGCAGTGTTTGGTGGTCTAGTCTTTATACTTTTTTTAAATAGTTCAATAAATGTATTCTCCCAAATCGCTCTAATTATTTTAATTGGTATATCAACCAAGAACAGCATTTTAATAGTTGATTATATAAATCAATTAAGATTGACTGGCAAAAATATTGAAGCATCAGTTAAAGAGGCTTGCTATTTAAGATTTAGGCCAATACTTATGACTTCTTTAAGTACGATGATTGCAATGATACCTCTGGTTATTGGAAACATCGGTCCCGGAGCAGGCGAAGGTTCAAGGCTTGCTGTTGGATGTACAATATTAGGTGGAATGTTAATTTCTACTTTTTTCACTCTATATGTAACACCAACAATGTATATTGCACTTGCGAAAAATACAAAAAGAATAGATGCAATTGATATTGAATTAAAAAAACAGCTTCGTTAAAAAATAATATATTTCTTAGTAGATAAAGAATTTTTACACTCTGCTAGTTGTTTTTTATATTTATTTGATTGTTTCTCAACTTTTTTAGCCAAAGATAATATTTTTTGATTTTGTTTATAATTTTTGTAAGCGCCCCATCCCTCATGATATGCAATATATTGTCTAAAGGCATCTTTTTTGGATATTTTTAAAATTTTTTCAGTTTTATTTGTATACCATCCGATAAAATCTACGCTATCCTTAAATCTAGATCTTAGTGCATATTTATTTCCAGTTTCCTCTTTATACTGTTTCCACGTTCCTTTCACCGCCTGAGAATATCCAAAAGATGAAGAGGGTCTTTTATATGGAATAACTTTAAACAATTTATATCTATCTGGTTTAGCAAGCCAATCAAAATCTGATTCCATTTTGATAATTGCTAATTGTAGGTATATAGGTGTACCCCATTTAATTTCAGTTTTTTTTGCATGTTTATACCACAAGTATCTTTCTGAAAATATAGAGCAACCGTCAGTAGTGTTTTTAGGAATTGAAGAACATGAGGAAATTAAGGCTATTAAAAAAAATAGAATTATTTTTTTAAATAGAATCATATTCTATTTATAATTTATTTATTGTTTTTTCTCCATATCCAGGGATAATCAAATTTCGTACGCCAAAGTCCTGCGTTATTCTCTTTAGCTTGAATTTCTTCAATTTTAAATTTGCCTTTAGAATATTTTTTGAAATCAAATGCATAACCTGATCTTACCATAAACGATGACAGACTTTCAGAATTGACATAGCACTCAGCTATAACTCTATTAAATTTATCTTTTTTATTTTCAGGTATGCAGGCAACCATATTATTAGAAATTTTATTTTTTAAAACCATCTTAGACTCTTTTCCACAAAAAGTTATTTCATTGGTACTGATCGTCAAACAAGTTTGGGTTTTTCCTTTGAAATAACTTTCTGGAGCATCGATACCACCAAAACGTATACTTATATTTTTAATCTTGATTGTGTCACCATCAATTACCTTTGCCTTTCCGACAATTTTATTTTCAGCAAAACCGCTAGAAATTGTAAAAAGAAATAATAAAATGATATTAAATAAATTCTGATTTAGCTTTTTCGTTAAGCTCATCCATCTTTTCTCGTATTTGGTTGTCATCGATATTGTGACTATTTAAATCATTTTTTATCTTCCTAAAAACATCCTCATCTCCAACCTCGGCAAAATCAGCTTTGATTACTTCTTGAACATATTTTGTCTTTTGCTCTTCATTGTATCCAAGAATTCCTGAAACCCATTCACCTATATATTTATTTCTTCTTGCACTGATTTTAAATTGTAACTCTTCGTCTCTAGCAAATTTTTTTTCAAAACTCTTTTTTCTGTCATCAAATGAGCTCATTTTCTTCTCCAAAACTTATAAAAAATTAAAACAAATAAAGGTACAATAACACCAAATAAATTACCAAGTAAATCTTCAATTTGAAACGATCTTTTTGGTATGAATATATGCATTAGTTCTAAAATTATTGAAAGTGCAAAAAGATATATGATAATCTTTATAGAACTTTTAAAGCTTATTAGTCCTGATATTGTTAAAAAAAAAAAAATTAAAAAATGATTTATTGATAAAATAACTAAATCTGGTGATATTTCAGGTTGTCTGTTTATATTGTTGTACAATATATATCCGATGATACTTCCTGGATATAAATATAAAAATATTATAAAAAAGTTTAAAGTATGAAATAACTTCTTTAACATATAAATTTTTACTTATAAATATATCTAATTAATGAGTCATTTAATATTAATAAGACATGGTCAAAGTGTCTGGAACTTGGAAAATAAATTTACTGGGTGGGTAGATGTTGAACTATCAGAAAAAGGTAAAATAGAGGCATCCAAAGCAGGTGAGTTAATAAAAGAGTTAAATATTGATTTTGGAGGTATCTATACGTCTTATTTAAAAAGAGCTAACGAAACTTTAAAAATTATTTTAGAAAAAACAAATTTAAATAATAAAAAGATCGTAAGGGCTTGGGAATTAAATGAGAGGCATTATGGCAATTTAACAGGATTAAATAAAGACGAGATGAAAAAAAAATTGAGTGATCAAAAAATACATGAACTAAGAAGATCTTGGGATACTCCTCCAGAAAAGTTAGATAAAAATAGTCCGTATCATCCCTTGAATATTGAGATTTATAATAATTTATCAAAAGATCTTATTCCAGATACAGAATCTCTTAAAGATACGTATGAAAGAGTAATTCCATATTTCAACAGAGTAATATCAAAAGATTTAAAAAATAATGTTTTAATTTCTGCACACGGAAATTCAATAAGAGCACTTTGTAAATATTTATTTAATTTAGATAATAACATTATTTCTAAATTGGAAATACCAACAGGTAATCCATTAAAATTGCATTTAAAAGACAACAAAGTTCTCTCCGCTAATTATTTAGACCAAGCTAGGTCAAAAGACTTAATAATTTTTTAAAAAATAGTTATAAATATCAATATTTGTAAAATGAATAAATTTATTCTTACTTTCAAAACCATTTAAATTTAGTTTATTTATTTGTTCATTCCAAACTGTATTCATTGAGAAATTTTTTTTTTTAATATTATTTAAAAGATCTTTATTTATAACCTGTACTCCTGTGTAAATGTATTGATTAATATTTTCTTTTGACAACTTATTTTCATTTAATTGGAAATCTCCTTTTAATTTTTTGTCAAAACTTTTTTTTTTGTTAACTACAAGCAGAATGTTGTTATATTGTTGCTTCTCATAAAGATTGATCATATCTAGAATTATATTTTTATATGCACCACTCCATAAAGTGTCAGGATTGAAAATAATAAAATCACTACTTTTAGAATATTGCATCATGTGTTTTACACCACCACCTGTATCAAGTATTTTGTTACCATCATTGATTATTTCAATTTGATTTTTATAAGGAGATGATCTTACATAATTAACTATTTGGTCTGATAGATAAAAAGTATTTAATTTAATATCCTTTATGCCTAAAGAGATAATTAATTCTATTGTCTGTGATAATAAACATTTATCTCTTATTTTTAGAAGAGGTTTTGGTTTTGTAAGTGTAATCGGATTAAGTCTTTTTCCATATCCGGCACATAAAATTAGAGCAGTATTTATTTTCATTATCTTTAATATTTTTTATTCGCAAAGTATTTATCTAAAAATAAATTTAATTGGTTTGTATGAATATTAAATTTACGTCTTTCGTCTATCAACTTCCAAGCATATGGTATCATTTTTAAATATGAATGCTTTTTATCTCTTTTTGAAAGACGAGTAAAAATACCTATTATTTTTAGGTTTCTTAAAATTGATATGATTTCAAAGTCATTTCTGAACTTTTTCTGGTCTAAAATTTTTATATTTGAAATGTACGATGAGTAAAGCTTTTCTCTATTGCTTCGGCTTACTTTAATTCTTACATCATCTATTAATGATGCGATATCATATGCAATGCTACCATAAACAGCATCTTGATTATCTATTAAATAGGTTTTTTTTTTAAAGATAATTATATTTGATAAATGAAAATCTCTGTGGACTAAAACCTTTTTTTTTAAAGATATTTTTTTTATTAATTGTCGGATAATTAAATTAAATTTATTAGAAATTTTTTTAGTATTTCTTTTCATTTTTGTAGGTAAATACCACTTTGAAAATAAAATTGCTTCTCGAAATAACAAATTATCAGTGTACTGGGGTATTTCATAATATGTATTTAAAAATGTCTTAATCTTTCTTTGTTTTATATTTATTAATTTATTAAGAATTTTAAATAGCGGTTTGTAATTTACTAACTTAAATTTTCTAAATTTTTTTATTGCTACTTCATCACCAAGATCACTAATCTCAATATAATTTTTTGCATAATATTGATTTATTAAAATTGGTGCATCAATATTATTTAAATTCAACAATTTATTAATTGAGTCGTAAATAAGAAGATTTTTAAATTTATCATTTTTTGTATATACAATTATTGAGTTATTTTTTTTATTTCTATAAAAATTTCTGTGCGATGCATCTCCTGAAAGCTTTTTAAAATCACGAAAATTCATTAATTAATCTCATATTATTTGAATTAATTATTAATGATCTTTTTGTCAAATTATCCTCATAAATAAATTTTAATGTAATAAAATTATTAATATAATTTTGTAACAGCTCTGGCCATTCTATTAAAGTAATCGAATTATTTGCATTTTCAATTAGTTCTAAATCATTAATCTCCTGTTTATTTTTTAATCTATATAGATCGTAATGATGAATTGTGAAATTTTTTAGTCTATATTCATTAAGTATATTAAAAGTGGGGCTTGGTATTTCAGATATTTTATCCATATCATTTTTTTGTAATTTATTTATCAAATATTTTATAAATGTAGTTTTTCCTACACCTATCTCTCCATATAAACAAACTATATCCCCCTTGATTAAGAAAGTCGCAAATCTCTCTGATATATCTTTTGTTTTTTTTTCTGACGAAATATCTAATTTTTTGGAATTAGTACCGATAAGCATCGGGTTTATAAGGTCCCTCTTGTTTAACACTTATGTAGTCAGCTTGATCTTTGGAAAGTTTAGTTAATTTAGCTCCAACTTTTTCTAGATGTAACATAGCTACTTTTTCATCTAAATGTTTAGGCAATACATAAACTTTTTTTTCGTATTTTTCTGAATTATTCCATAATTCTATTTGAGCTGTTACTTGATTGGTAAAAGAGGCGCTCATTACAAAGCTTGGGTGACCTGTTGCACATCCTAAATTTACAAGCCTACCCTCTGCAAGAAGAATTATTCTTTTATTACTAGGCAAAGTAATTTCATGTACTTGGGGTTTAATTTCATCCCACTTATAATTTTTAAGTGCGTCTACTTGAATTTCGTTATCAAAGTGGCCAATATTACAAAGTATTGCTCTATCTTTCATTTCTCTCATGTGATCTGCGGTTACAATATCTTTATTTCCGGTAGCAGTAACTATAATATCAGCTTGGCTTATCATGTCGTCCATTGTGACCACCTCATAACCTTCCATGGCTGCTTGAAGAGCACATATTGGATCTGTCTCAGTCACCATTACTCGGGCTCCTGACTGTCTTAATGATGCAGCACTTCCTTTTCCCACATCTCCAAAACCAGCAACAATTGCAACCTTACCAGACATCATTACGTCAGTAGCTCTTTTTATTCCATCGACTAAACTCTCTCTACAACCATATAAATTATCAAATTTTGATTTTGTCACAGAATCATTAACATTAATTGCTGGTACCAATAGGGTACCATCTGTTTCCATTTTTTTTAAAGCTAAGACACCTGTGGTTGTCTCTTCTGATAGACCTTTTATATCTTTCATTAAATGTTTATATTCTTTATGCATTAAAGCTGTCAGATCCCCACCGTCATCTAAAATCATATTAGGTTTCCAATCCTTTTTACCCTCTATTGTTTGTCTTACACACCACCAGTATTCATCCTCTGTCTCACCCTTCCATGCAAATACTGGAATTCCTGCTTTAGCTATTGCTGCTGCTGCGTGGTCCTGAGTTGAAAAAATATTACAAGATGACCATCTTACTTCAGCACCAAGATCTACCAATGTTTCTATAAGGACAGCTGTTTGTATTGTCATATGTAAACAACCTACTATTCTAGCTCCTTTTAGTGGATGTTTACCTTTATATTCTTTACGTAAAGCCATTAATCCAGGCATCTCTGTTTCTGCAAGTGAGATTTCTTTTCTACCGAACTCTGCTTGATTAATATCTTTTACTTTAAAATCAGTCATGAGCGTGGCTTTTAACAACTTTAGCGAAATTAATCAACTTAAGAATTGGCCGATGGAAAAATAATCTCAATATTTGCTCCCTTATCCTCATTATTTTTTGCAGAAATTGACCCATTATGAAGTTCTACGAGATTTTTGACAATATTTAATCCTAAACCAGAGTGTTCTCCAAATTTATCTGGTCTGTTGCTGTAAAACCTGTTGAATATTTTTTTTGTCTCAGCTTTTTTAAATCCACTTCCTTCATCAACAACATTTAATTTGATTTTTCCATTTTTATCTAAATTTAGATTTACATTAATTTCTTTATTATTTTCACTGAATGAAACTGAATTATCTAAAAGATTTGCAACTATTTGTTCAATTCTATTTTCAATACCATAAATTTTATAATTTCTAGATCCATTAGTTGATAGCTTAACTGATATACCTCTTTTAGAATTATATATATTATTAAAATCGTCTACAACTGAACTTATTATTCCTTTAAGATCTAAAATTTTCATTTTTTCGGAGGATATTGCTGCTTCATCTTTCAACATTTGAGAATAATCCGTTATCAATCTTTCGATACGCTCAACGTCATGTGAAACTATTTTTATTAATTTTTTTTTTTGCTCTTTATCGTCGGACTCTGATATGATTTCAGAAGCACTTTTTAATGATGCTAAGGGGTTTCTTATTTCATGAACAAGATCTCGAGAAAAATTTTCGGCAGTATTTATTCTTTTTTGCAATTCATTTGTCATTTCATCCATAGATTTTGTAAGCTTTCCCAATTCATCTTTTCTATTTTTGTAAATGTCAATATTCGGGTTTTCTTTACTCTTGTCTTTAATTATTTCAGTGTAATGGACTAAGTTTTTTATAGGTTTTAGAAAATATCTATTTAAAACGTACGAAAAGATTAATATTACTAAAGCTATGATAACCGCAGTTCTTAAAACAAAATTTTTTCTCTCGCTTACAGCAAATTTTATTTCATTGGCTGTTTCAACCACTGCAATGTATCCTAAGATATTTTTATCTATTATAATATTTTTGACTGTTATTAATAAAAATTGATCTTCAATATCATGTGTAAATGTGAAGGGGTTATTAAAATTTTTAGAATTTGAGTATTTTTCTAATTTATATTTCAAAAAATCATTTTTACTAAAAGACTCACTAGACTTTTTCACTGATAGATTTTGTTCATTATTAAGAATATCTGACTCAACTATTTCAAAATTTCGAGAGAATGATCTTGGATCTAAATCCAATGTGTCAGTATCGGAAATACTATTAAAACCTTTGTCGTAAATAATAACTCTATCAATAGTCTGGAATAAAAACTTTGTTGAAAATAAAAATTTTCTGATTTCTTCTTGTATAAAGTTAACCTTTAATCTTTTAATATGGTTAATGGTGTTATCTATAATTTTATAGTGATTTGCTGATTTATTTTTTATTAAATTTGGTTCAATATTATTAATATATATAAATGTAAAAATACTTATAATGGAAAAAAAAATAAAATTAATAAATAAAAATTTTTTTAAAATAGAATAATTCTTTAAAATATTGCTTAGCATTAACTAACATTCCACCTATAAC
>CEPJ01041644.1_pt1 | contig 12699 bp, 10 predicted proteins | sample 530561 | NCBI WGS metagenome assembly CEPJ01 (sample SAMEA2620404, study PRJEB7988) | marine metagenome | biome: marine biome (ENVO:00000447); feature: surface water layer (ENVO:00002042); material: "saline water (ENVO:00002010), including plankton (ENVO:xxxxxxxx)" | depth 5 m
GAGATATAATTCATTTAGAGGAGAAATTAGTGATGCATCAGAATCATGGCTAGCTTCATGTGGTAAATTATCAACCCCTCTTGGATTGGCAGTAATAACAACTGTAGCTGCATTCCTTGCTAATATCATATCGCCTTTACCCCCTCTCGAAACATTTGGTGTTGCTCTAGCTGTTGGCGTAATTTCCGCTTTCCTTAATGCTACAGTAGTTGTTGGAGCATTGCACGTTGTACTGGATTCTAAAGACGGTGGAAAACCAGCTGAGCCGATAAGGATGCCAAGATTATCAAAGAAGTTGGTTGACTTGCAGCGAAGTCAGCAAGCTGTTGTATTCATCACTGCTCTTATCATAACCGGCGCATCTATCGTAGGTGCTATGGGCCTCGAGACAGAATTCGACTTGTCGGATTTCCTTGATGAAGATATGGAAATAATGGAAGTCAGGGAGAAGCTCGATTCAAATTATGAGAGCGCTGGGTGGAAAGTAGTTTACATTTTAATGGAGCCAGATGGGGAATCAAGTAGTATAGATTCTGATCTTTTGCTTATTAACGAAATGCGAGGTTTACACAACGATCTTGCAAATAATCATGATGTTGTCGGAGGAGGTGGTTCTGATAGTAGTCCATCTTACAAAGGTCCATACAAAGTTCTCTATGATGCGGTTGACAATGATGTAACATTTGGTGAGAGTTTTGGTCTAGTGATAAGTCAAGGAGACTTACGTAGAGGTAATTCCACTCTCTTCGACCTTGGTGCCGCTTTGGCTAATCTCTCAACTAATGATTCGATTGCTGACCCTTTCACTGGTGAATCTTGGGCTGATAGAGTTGCAAATACTGTTCATTTAGATGGTGAAAATATAATTCACATACGAATTGAGATAAGGGTCGATGCTTCTACATCAACGGATACCTCTAGAGTAGTACAATGGTTCGAAGATGAACTTGGGGATGTAGAAGACACCGGTAAGATGCGAAGTGTGCTCACGGGAGTAGCAACTGTACATGTCACAGGCGATCTAGTGGCCCTGCAGAATGTATTGGATGGATTAAATTCATCTCAGTTATCTTCGACTGTAATCTCATTTACTGTGTCATTCTTGGTCTTACTGTTACTAACACGTAGACCTGTGCCGGCACTAGTTGTTCTTACTCCGGTTGTTTTGGCAACATTGTGGGTTGTTGGGTCAATGGTGATTCTGTCATTGAAATGGAATGTACTAACAGTTATGGTTACTGCCTTATCTCTTGGTATAGGAATCGACTATGTCATTCACATGTGGCGTAGGTTTGAGTCAGAGAGAGACAAACGAGATGACGTTTGGGAAGCCCTTGAAGAAACAATCTCAACCACGGGAGTGGCCCTAGTTTTGTCAGCCGGTACAACAGCACTAGGATTCTTAGTTCTACTACTATCTCCAATGCCTGTTGTTCAACAGTTTGGCTTAGTCACTGCATTGACTGTGACATTTTCTCTATTACTTTCCATAATCGTTCTGCCAGTGCTTCTACTGATGGCAGAGAATAATTCTTCAGTTAGCGAATGAATCAATTATTGAATTCATCTCGAGATCCTGTTCTCTGCTAATTAGGCATAATGCTAACCACATTTTACAATATTTTAGGGCAGCGATTTTTCTTTCTGCCCTCCTTTTTATCTCGTCAATTTCAATTCCAGATTGCTTTGATATGTAACGAATTAATCTCTTTTCAATTCTTTCGCGAGGGTCTGTAGATTCAATCTCAGTCCTTTCTGCAGTGGGTAAAATAATACGTTCTTTTTGAACATCTTTGGTACCATCTTGCTTAGACGCAGAATTTACAATTGGATCTGTTAGCCTCGATGGCCTGGGTTGCCAACCTAAAGGTGCCCTAACCCCTCTGATTTCACAATTGGGACTGAGTTTTCCATCTTTATCTATAATCCATCCAGCAAATGTTAGTCCTTTTATTGCATTATGAGCGGTTTCAGTGTCCATCCATCCCATGTCAAATGATAAGATCCTCTCAACATCATCTGAGGATTGAACACTACCATCCCTGAAGCAAATTGCCAGAACTCGCTTTATGTCTTCAACCTCTTCTGACATTTTAACCAACCTTAGTGAACGAACCATCGTCGTTTAATTTCCATCTTCCAATACCATCACCAAGATAGAACGTGCCCTCAGCAAGGTATTCATAATCTCCACCTGGCGGTAGGGACTCGTATGAAGGTATTCTTTCTTCAATGGTTTTATCCCTTCCCGGTAGATCATCAAGAGATAACTTTGCCATAGCAGAGGTGATGTCTGTGATATTGCTTTGAGGAGCGACTTCCGTAACTTTCTTTTTCGGTGGTGGTCCCCTTTTTGGTCGATTTGCCTGGGGCTTTGTCGAATTAGCTGATGATTTTGGTGGACCACTGCGAGGTAGATTATCTAGAGATGGCAGTTTTTTTGCTTTTTTGGATTCATTCTTCCTTTTTCTAAGCATCACAAGTCCCGAGATAAGAGCGAATATCGCAAGTGTACCAGCTACAATATATATTGTTACATTAACTTCCTCTGCTGCAAAATATTGCTTGGTAAATGTATTATCACTCTCATTCAATTCCCATATCCTTTGGTCTTCGTCCACAATAACTTCTAGGGTCCAATCACCCTCTGGTATAGTAACAGGAAATCGCTTTACGATTCCTTGGCCACTTGCAATTTGGGATTGTGAGAACCTTCCAACAAGTTCTCTTTGTTCTCCCACAATGGTGTAAACGGTGATATTGAATGAATCTTGCAAGCTTTCTCCAGAATTTAAAACTGAAATTTCAGCTCTAACTTCTTTTCCAGGCTCACTGATTGAATCTAATTTTACCTCAACCAATTGGATATTTGGTCCAATATTTGATAGAGGCAGAGATAGCCATGGGTCAGTGATTGGATTTTCTGTCGATGTTATCAAGGCTAAACCTGCATCATCCTCACCAGTAGCCCAACAATCAATTCTTGCCTCAGGAGATAACAAAGAAGGATCACCTAGATTGGATAGGTCGAAGCTAACTGAAAATAGAGTTCTGCCCTGAAAAACATTCGTAGGAAGTGCCATTACAGTTACTGGCTCCCAACTAATCTCTGTTGAAATCACCTGACATGTAATTTCTAAGGGCCCTGTCCAGGATACTTCTTCAACAATCTTGATTCCCATTCCTACATCATCTAAGTGGTATCTTGAAAACCCGTCCAGATTAGATTCGAGTATGATTGGTGGACCGGAATCAACGATGAAAATTGGTACATCAACACTGCCTAAGGTTCTGGTCTCCATTGGATCCATAAATGCGATGCTGAAGTCCATTAGGCCACCTGTGCCTGGCATAGGTATTGTTGTGTTAATCACACCATCAACAACTGATACAGTACCTGCTCCAAACCAATTTGCACCCTGCAACTGTCCCCACCAACTGACTGACAGGTCCCCAGAATATGGTGTGCCAGACAATGAATGAGTTATATCTCCTGAAACCACTAGCAGGTCATTAATTACTACAATCGACTGTTCTGTTATCTCTCCTTGTACACTTCCAGTGTTATCTACAATCGAAGTAATTTCAAAATCAAAGTCTTGTGAGAAAATCCACATGTTTTGGAAAGTAGTTTTACTGACTCCATCAATATCTTTGATTATGATTTCAACAAGTCCTTCATCTAAAACAGATCTGTCAACTTCCCAACCTGCAAATATTTCTAGGGATACCAGAATATTTTCGTCTATGTAACTGTGACTGCACACGGTCCTATCCGAGTCAACTCTCTGGTCAAGCGAGTAGCATAACGAGTCAGCAATGTCATACTTGACACCAAAATCAGAATCTCCGCCTAATTCTAATCGCAAATCGATCAGGTCAGATACTCCGTTCCCATCACTAACTTCAAACTCCCAAGATATGCTTCGTGAAACCTCCCAATATTGAGAACCTCCTGTGTTAAACACCTTTTCAACAACAGCGTTTTGTGCGTCTCTTGTCCTCCACCAAATGGTGTTGTTTTGGATTGGATTTTGAACTAAATCTGTGCCAATTAGCCTAGCATAAACTAATTGCTGATCTTGGTTCATGTCGTCTGATTGTGTTGCATTGAACCACCAATGTGTGCCGATGTTTTCCATGCTGAAATTTATACTTCTATATTCTTCATCCTGCGGCTCTCCATCAGATAATGCTCCATTCGTGTTATCATCCAGATTCTCAATCCAGACCTGAAAGTCAACATCTTCGTAGTTGAAACCAGAAGTGTCAGCTACTAGAATCGATATCTCTCGATTTTCTTGACTGTCAAGGTAGGAGGAGTTAGATGGCGTTGTCATTATCACAATCGGATTTTCGTTATCAAGCAGCAGGTATGATTCATTTGAAACGCTCTGCATCAAAAATGATTGGTCACTCCTAGATTCAAGACCTATCTCCATTAGACCAGAAACGTCTGTAGGAGGTGTCCAAGAAATAATGTCGCTTGCACCTGTTGTTAAATTGACCCAAGGAGATGTTTGGTTCACCCATGCACTATGGTTGTTACTTTGAACGTCATTAACTCTAATGTCGAATGTCAATCTTGCTTGAACATCTCCACTTGAAATTGTCATACCTGATGACGGGAAAATATGTTTGAGTCCAATATTTACTGGTACACCACCGGGTATTGTGTCTCCTGTTATTGAATTTCCTAAATCCGTTATCGATACCTCTAGAATATTGTCGATAATGATTGGATTAGGATCCTGGTATTCGACAATCTCTTGACCTGAGCTACCCGCTTTGACACACAAAAACGAAATTCCCGTTAAATCTCCTAAATCTACAGACCAATCGATTATCGTCTCTCCACTGTGAGTGGAATTGATTTCGCCTGCTGAATCAATAAACAAACCCTGTAAGTCATACTCATTGAAGGATGTTCCATCATAGGAAATTCTAGACCAAGGCCCATTTACAATTCCGAGCGAATCACAGGATGCCATTTCAATGTAGAAATTTTGATTTTCAATAGCGTCGTGACTTGTTTGAATGTGAAATGTTTCGGCTCTAGGATGAAGAACAGTAGGAAGAGAGGAATTGAAAGCAGCATGCTCCGCTCTAATAGACATTGCATCTAGATCAGGCTCATCCCAATTAGGGAGATCACTGACCAATAAGCGGATTCGATATTGTACAAAATTTGCATAGGTTTCTAAATCTACATCTGTCTCTCCAAGAGGAAATGTTGTGTTAACAGTTCCATCGATTCCTATCCAATCATTATTTGAAATCAATGATGAGTCATAACTTGTCCTGTATTGAAAACTCAATTCCCCTCCAGGTGTGTTATTTCCTTGGAGGTTGAATTGCACAGGAATGGCTCTACCATTGACACTCGGTCTCAGGTCAATTACGGGGGATGTAACCCATCCTGAGTGAGAACCTGTTTGGTTTTGATATTCCGTATCTGCAGAGAACACCTGATTCCATGTGTTGTACGCATACGATGACATGTCTCCAGATGCCCAAATTATGCTGCCATTAATCTCCTCTACAGTAACATCAAAATGACCAATCGATCCAATGTTATTTCCTTGTGACCATGTATCTTCAACTGGATTCCAATGGTAAACTGTCTGCTTTGGACCTCCATTAAATCCGCCGACTAGAACAATTTCATCGTTAAGTACAGTTCCTCCCCAGCCAAACATAGCTTGCGGAAGTGCGGTTAGATTTGTCCATGTATCTGTTGAAGGGTCATACCTTTCAACATAATCCATCGCTTGTCTATTCCATGAAGAAGTCCCTTGAAAACCACCAATTGCATACAGATGACCATGAAAATTAATCAGTTCAAATGATGCTCTTGCGTGATGCATATCTGCCATTCTAGACCATGAATCATTTACAGTATCATATCGGTAAGTCCTGTTTGTTGCATCTGTTGCACTAGGGTTTCTCACTCCACCTGCATAGTACAGATACCCGCCTGCTTCTGCCATGCCACCTAAACCTCTTTCCTGAGACGATGGCATAGGCGTTCCATTGTACCAAGTGTTGTTAGCAAAATTGAAAATTTGTACTTTTCCAGTAGGGTATTCAGTTGGATTTGAATTTCTAAACCAGTCGCCGACAACGAAGATTTTGTCACCAACCATTTCTGCTTCACAATATTGTTGCGGAGATGGCATATTAACATCTGATGGTAACCAAGTTTTGTTATGATTGTCCATTTTTTCTATTAGGCTGGTTGGACTTTCATCATTTGATTGAGTGGGATTTGGGTCAGTTCTACCACCAATTAGCCAAACCTCTTGTAGAGAATCAACAGCAACAGAACAAGCACCAGTTCTAATCGCTGATAATCCTTGATTTGGGAATGTCCAAGAAATGTGCGGACGGTTAACATGAATTTCTCCATCTGTTGTGGTATAAACTCCATCTTCGTAGAATCCACTTTGATTGAACAAGGTTGTATCAGTTTGGCTATTTGCTTCTGTATGCTGAACAAGGGTGTTAATGCTAGCGCTATATGAATGTAAAACAAAAAGCAGAACTATGCTTAACGCAAGAGGTATTCTGCCCATAGGTTGATGTGGAAGCGGATAGGGTTTGATAATTTTGATAAAATGTTACTCAAAAAAGAGGAGGGTTCTTCAAACACTGGGAGATGCGCCACCGGAATGTCACGGGAGTATATTGCTAGGGACCCCCGAACAGGGCGCCCAATCAACGTCGGAGGATCTAGACGTAAGTCTAGAAAACGCGATGTTGAGGAAGGACCTTGGATGGCGATTCCACAACAAGCAGTAATCCCATTAGCCAAGGGAGAAATTGAAACCTACAGAGTAGGCTGGAAGGAGAAAGATTACCACATGAAGCAACTAGATGGAATCAAAGCCTTGTCAATTCTTTCTGGAGTAATGGCCCATGAAGCACACTCTGTTCTGCTAGAATTTCTGATGGATGACAACCCGGATATAAGGGTGGCAGCACTATTTGCCCTTCCTTCAATTGCAGAATCATGTCCTGATGAATTATTCGACCATCTATCGGTGTTATTAGACGACAAGAGCTCTAAGGTTCGAAAAGCAGCTAGTAACTGTTTGAAGAACGTAGCTCCCGTTTTCCCATCAGCGACAGAAAGCACACTTGCTTTCGAATTACGGCACGAACAGCGTCAAAGGAGGGAAGCTGCTTTCGCAGGTCTTGGTAATCTGTGTCAAACTTGGCCCGAAGTGGCATGTGATCACATTGATGAACTTCTGCAGGAAGATTCTTTGCAATTAAGAAGAAGTGCTGCTGGCTTGCTGCGAAAAGTTTTGGCCAAAGGTGGAGCAGCATCTTGGGATTTAATCGGATGGGCATTGGAAGATGAAGATGCTGAAACAAGGCGACAAGCAGCAAAATGCCTTGTACCTCTCGCACATCGAGAGCAAAGAATTGCGACCATACTCGCTGAACGTGCAATACTAGACTCTGATTCGAAGGTAATGCTTGCTGCCATTCGTTGTATAGAAGTATTAGACACAGATAACGGCAGAGCTAAGGATTTAGTTCTTGCAGGGTGCTCTCACAAACATGCTAGTGTTAGGCTAGCTTGTGTTAAGATTCTACCAAGGCTAATGGGTGATGAGATTCTGCGTAATCATTGCAATGCACTGCTTAGGGAAGAAACAGATGAAAAGGTTCGTAAAGAATTGCAGGAAATGGCGTTTGATGCTCAAATTGAAGGAACTGAAGCACAAAAGAATGCATTCTTGGCTCCGGCCCCCAAGGTGCCAAAAATCGATATTGAAATCGCTGAATCTCAAGGTAAAACCGTTGGACTGGAAGAACTTCCGCCTCCCGATGTTGATACCAAGAAGACACGACATGGTTAATAGGGAAATGCTGGTCGGCGAATCGCTTAAGGAGTACTACTCATGTCTGAGGAAGAATTCAATGATAAAGAGAAGCAGTTTAATGACCTGTGGGATGGTGTTACGCCAAAGGGTGTAAACAGAACAAAGGCACTAAAATTCAGACAGTACATTCTAGAGCACGTTCGCCAGATGAAGAAGCCACTTAACCGAGATAATGCAATGAAATACTGGCTAGGCATTCTCAAGGCTGAGGCTAAGGATAGCGAAAACTTCTGATCGTGACACGAGGGTCACTCCTCGTCCCGGTGGCCCAATATGGGAAGGGGCGAACAAAGGTGACTCGAATGTTTACAACAACACCATTCTCGATTTGGGAATTAAATGAAAAATTGTTACATGGGCTAGAAAATATCGGTTGGGAATTTGCAACTCAAGTACAGAAAGAAACCATTCCGCTTGCACTAAGCGGAAAGGATGTTATTGGACAGGCTAGAACTGGTTCAGGTAAAACTGCAGCATTTGGCCTTCCAACAATGAATGCCTGCCAAGCTAGTGGTGAACTTCAAGCTCTAATTTTAGCACCTACAAGGGAGTTAGCAAATCAAGTGGCTGAAGAATTAAACAATATTCAAGGAGAAATGGGTCTGATAATTCAAACCGTATACGGCGGCACTGATCTTGAAAAGCAAGCAAGGTCCTTACAATCAGGTGTTGACATAATTGTAGGCACTCCAGGAAGAGTCATGGATATGACCGAGCGTGGTCATATTGATTTAGGGAAACCAGATTTCTTTGTTCTTGACGAAGCAGACCGTATGTTGGATATGGGATTCTTCCCAGATATTATGTGGATTGTTGAAAGAATGTCGGGCAGAAGTCAGACGCTTTTGTTTTCTGCAACTTTCCCGCAGGAGATTATTGATGCTGCTAATGAATTTATGAACGATCCTGATTTCGTTCTGACCAATACTGAAAAGCTAGATATCCCTCCAATCGAACAATATTCGGTTAGAGTCGGTAGGGCAAACAAATTGTGGGTTGTCGGAAGACTACTTGCCAGAATGTCTGACGAGGACCAGACAATAATATTCACTAACACAAAAAGAATGGTAGATTTATTGCTTCAGAGATTGAAAAAGCATCGGTTTGATGTTGAGGGTATACATGGAGATCTGTCCCAAAACCAAAGGGAGAAAATAATTTCAAAATTCAAAAATGGAGAGTCTAAAGTTGTAATCGCTACAGATGTTGCGGCAAGAGGGATTGACGTTGATGGTATAACTCTTGTAATCAATTACGATGTGCCAGATGATGTAGATAATTACGTCCACAGAATAGGAAGAACAGGAAGAATCGGTAGGAAAGGAGAGGCTTGGGTTTTGGTTGGTAGAGACGATTTGCCACAAATTAACAAAATTGCAGCAACACATTCCTTGGACATTATTGCTACAGAAGCACCCGACTTACCAGATGGAATTGATCGGGACCCGGTAAGGAAGCAGGAGGATAATTCAGAGGCAGCAGATGTATTTGGTATGGTACCAATTAAAATCTCTACAACAGATATGTCGAAGTATTCGATCGTTGAACTGCTAATTTCGGCGCTCAACTGTTCTGAGCTTGCTATCGGTGACATTACAATCAATGATGACCATTCTGTTGTAGAAGTACACAACAAACACGCCTCACTTGCCCTGCGCTCACTGAACTCTAACAAATTAGATGCATCAATAATTGAAGGCTAGATGCTTATTCATCAGCAAGATTTTGTCTTGAATTCTTGTTTTTCAAAACATTCTGATCCGGTTTTTCGATTGTTACAACAGAAAGTAAGATGCCCAACAAACCAATTGTAGCTCTTGACCATCCTGTCTGAATTTCTTGCGACCAAGCTTCTTTCGCATCTCCACACTCGCTGGAGAATGTTGAGTATGCTTCACACATATCGACAGTTTCTTTCGCTAACATCGCACCTTCATCGTACAAGACACTAGTAATTGCCCAAATGAGAATTACAATCGAAAGCACCAATGCTTGCTTGTGGTAAAACTCCCATTTGGCCCTGTAAATAAATTTCCATTGACCTAAACTTGCAGCTCTCTCCTTCCTGATTAGTTCTCCGGCATTTACCCACTTGAACCAAATAAGCCACATTAATACTAGAACAATCAAGAATCCCCACTCATAAACAAATGCATGAAAATCGTGCATTGGTTGTTCACAATTCATCATATTTGGATTTTCGATGCAACCGGAAACTGCAAGAGGATAGAGAGCTAGAAGTCTAGCGATATTCAAAACATAAACAATACCACAAGCCACAATCGCACTCTTTATACGCAGTCTTTGCGGTACTCCGGAGGTCATCATAATCAATGTCGAGATGAATAACATTTCATGAACACCAGCACATTCATCAGAGACATATAATCGAATCTTGTCGCTATGGAATTCTGGATTAACGAGTGTTACTAGAGTTGTCCAGCCGTTGTATTCCGTAAGTGTGGCAGTCCCAGAACCGTGGATGAGTTCCGTTAAATGAAACCAAATCCATGCTACAGATTCTTGAATCAGCCCAAGAGTGTTAGCTGGTTGTGTGATGAACCAATATAGAATTTCAACCAAAAGCAAAGCAAATGGAATTCGCAAATATCCGTATGCAAGTTTGCCAAACTCACCCCAAGATAGGTCTTCGACCTCCTCCTGTAGTGGCTTGGATTGCTCCGCCATGGCTGCCAATAACTCACTTCATTCATGAAGTCTCACTTGAACAAGGGTTGAAGTTGCCTATCCTTTCCGACTATTTGTGGAGCCGACTCACAAACTGGATGTTTTGGGTCATTATTGCCCCGTACCGGTTAGTCAAACCAGAAGAGCGCTAGAGAAACTAGACAGAGGAGATGTACTAATGGTTCTAGCAGACGATCCCGAGACAATGCACGATATGCCAGTGCTTCTTGATAGAATGGGACACAAATTAGTAGATGTTGTAAAATCAGCCGGAGAATTCCACTTTATTATTGAGGTATGCTTATGAAAATTAATGAGGTTCCAAGTCAAGCAAAATTACCTACTAAGTATGGTGAATTCAACATCAGAGTTTTCCATGAACAAGATACTGGTCTAGATCACGTTGCTTTGTCAATGGGTGATATGAAAGGTCCCGATCCAGTCCTAACCAGAATGCATTCAGAGTGTCTCACAGGAGATGCTTTTGGTTCTTTGAGGTGTGACTGCGGTGCACAATTGGATGCAGCTATGCGTCAAATATCACAGAAGGGCTGGGGAGTCATATTGTATCTACGCCAGGAAGGTAGAGGTATTGGTTTGCATGCGAAGATTCAAGCCTACCATCTACAGGATAATGGGGCTGATACTTTTGATGCTAACTTGATGCTCGGGCTACCTGTCGACGCCAGAAATTACAAGATTGCAAGCATAATGCTTGAAGAATTATCTGTAGAGAAAGTGAGCCTATTATCAAACAACCCAGATAAGGTCAGTCAACTTGAAAAATATGGAATTAACGTCACAGAGAGAGTACCTTTAGTGGAAGGTGTTGTTAGCCAAAACCGAGAATATCTGATTACTAAAGTAGAACGGATGGGGCATGAAATTAAGTTGGAGGGTGGTGCTAATGGTCAAGATTAGTGCAGAATACCAGGGGAACCTACGTTGTAAGGCAACTCACGAGCCATCTGGAGCAACATTGATTACAGACGCTCCTGTTGATAATATGGGTAAAGGGGAATCTTTCTCTCCAACAGATTTACTCGCCACTTCCATGCTGACTTGTATCATGACGATAGTCGCAATTCGTGCCGATTCAAGGGGCATTGATGTATCTCAGATGAGTGGAAATGTCGAGAAAACTATGAGTTCTAATCCTCGACGTATTTCGAAACTTGAAGTCGTCATTAATCTTCCATCAGATTTGAAATTGGAAGACCGATCTTGGTTAATAACCGAGGGTTGTAACTGCCCAGTATGTCTTTCTGTGAGTGAAACCATGGAAGTTGATGTTTCTTTTCAATGAGTTGAAATTATGCCTAGTGATTTAGATCATTGGAATAATGCCTACTCATCCACTGATGCCACGAAATTAGGATGGTATCAAAAAGAGCATGCAGTTTCTATGGACTTGATATCATATTGTGATGGCAAGAATCTAATCGACGTTGGTGCTGGCACTACAACACTGATTGATTCGTTGGTTGACGATAACTACGATGTTACAGTTTTAGACATATCATCTGAAGCTCTGCGACTATTATCTAAAAGGCATGGAGATAATATCAAATATTTACAAGCAGACATAAGTCAACCCATAAAATTACCAAAATTCGATATCTGGCATGACCGTGCAGTGTTACATTTTCTTTTAAAGCAAAGTGAAAGAGAAACCTATGTGTCAAACCTTGAATCATGCATTTCTAGCGGAGGATATGCTGTAATCGAATCATTCTCTAAGGACGGGGCAAAAGTATGCTGTGGATTAGATTTGCATACTCATGATGAGGATTCGCTCGTTGAGCTCCTAGGTGAAAATTGGCTGCTTGTTGAATCAATACGCCATATCCACATCAATCCATTTGGTGGCGAGAGACCCTATGTGTCAACTGTTTTCAAGAGAAAATAACAATATGCAAACTTCCCGAGTAAAACCGGGATTTTTGTTATAAATATGGTTAAGTTCCCTATGGTCATGAGGAAAACCACTATTGCAATCGTTGTATTGCTTTGCGTATCCTCAATGATATTACCTACAATATCTTCAGTGAACTCATTTCAACTAGAAGAACATAAGACTAATTTCAAGTTGTCAACAGAATCAGATAATGTATCA
>CEPJ01037842.1_pt1 | contig 12689 bp, 12 predicted proteins | sample 530561 | NCBI WGS metagenome assembly CEPJ01 (sample SAMEA2620404, study PRJEB7988) | marine metagenome | biome: marine biome (ENVO:00000447); feature: surface water layer (ENVO:00002042); material: "saline water (ENVO:00002010), including plankton (ENVO:xxxxxxxx)" | depth 5 m
TTGGCGTATGCGCCGGCCCTCAGCGTTGCGAATGGGAATGTTCTGAAGGTTGGGGTCGGAAGAAGATAGCCGACCCGTCGCTGCCACTGCCTGATGATACGAGGTATGAATGCGACCCGTTGCCGGCTGGATATCTAGGGGCAGCTTGTCAGCATAGGTCGACTTTAATTTGGCAAGACTGCGATAGGTAAGGATCATTTTGGGTAATTCATAATCTCGGGCAAGATCAACCAGCACAGCCTCGGCGGTAGAGGGTTGTCCACCGGGTGTTTTCTTTAATACCGGCAGCGCCATTTTGTCGTACAAAATCGTCTGCAGTTGCTTTGGGCTGTCGAGATTAAAATTCTCGCCGGCCAGTTGCCGAACCTCCTGGGTAAGCTCGTTCAATCGATCGGTGAGCTCGGCGCTATGCTGTTCAAGCATGCGACCATCGACCAGTGCGCCCTGGCGTTCGACCAAGGAAAGTATGCGCACAAGAGGCATATCAATATCGTTATACACTTGGAGCAAGCTAGGCTGGGCCTGCAACTGAGGATACAAACAGTGATGCAAAGCGAGGGTGACTTCGGCATCTTCTGCGGCATAGTCACCAGCAGTCTCCAAGGGCACTTGATTAAAGGTTAGCTGCTTCGCGCCCTTGCCCGCGATATCCTCAAAGCGAATAGTCTTACGGTTTAGATAGAAGTCCGCCAAGGCATCCATATTGTGTCGACTCGCCACGCTGTTAAGGACATAAGACTGCAGCATGGTGTCATGTAGAGGGCCGTTAATGATCACGCCATAGCGTGCTAGCACGCTCATGTCGTATTTGAGGTTTTGGCCGACCTTGGCAATCTCGCTATTGGCCAGTACAGGTTTAAGCGCGGCTAATGCTTGCTCCAGGCTCACCTGTTCAGGCGCACCGCTATAATCATGAGCGACGGGCAAATATGCGGCTCCGCCGGAAATGACAGCAAAGGAAAACCCCACGAGCTTGGCTTTTATATAGTCGATGCTGGTGGTTTCCGTATCTATGGCGATCAGCTGCGCGGCTTCCAGCCGCTGAACCCACTGTTGCAGGTGCTCGATATCAAGAATGAGTTCGTAATTGGTAGGCGACGTTGGCTTTACCGCCTCGACTGTATCGGACACATGGTCAGAGGAGGCAGCTGGGGGTGTTTGCGGGGTGTCTAATTCTTGCAGCCAAGATTTAAACTCGTACAGACGATAAAACTCGGCTAGAGACTCATTGTTAGGCGTCGTCGGTATGAGATCAGCAAATGTCTGGGGTAAATCAAGGTCACACTTGATCTGAGTTAGCGCTCGGGAAAGAGGCAGTTGCTCTAGGCTGTCGCGCAAATTTTCTCCAACCTTGCCCTTCACCTCATCTGCTGAGGCCATCAAGGCGTCCAGCGAGCCGAATTCATTTAACCACTTTGCCGCAGTTTTAGGCCCGACCTTCGGCACTCCAGGTATGTTATCAACGGTGTCTCCCATCAGTGCCAGATAATCAACGATGAGCTCTGGTCCCACACCAAACTTCTCTTTGACGCCCTCGGCATCCATGGTGGTTTCCGTCATGGTGTTGACTAGGGTGACGAAGGGTGTCACCAGCTGAGCCATATCCTTATCACCGGTAGAAATCACGGTCTCGCGCTGCAGGACAGTTGCTTGAGCGGCGTAGGTGCCAATGACATCGTCTGCTTCCACTCCCTCGACGCTGATCAGCGGCAGGCCCATGGCTTTGATCATCTCGTGAATGGGTGCAATTTGTTCGCGAAGGTCGTCGGGCATCGCACTGCGGTTGGCCTTGTACTCGCTGTACATTTCATCGCGAAAGGTCTTTCCCGGCGCATCGAAGACTACGGCTAAGGGGCTGTTTGGATAGTCCTTGGCAAGCCGGCGCAGCATGCTAATAACCCCACGTATCGCACCAGTTGGGTGGCCGGCAGTACTGCGCAGATCGGGAAGGGCATAGAAGGCTCGAAATAAGTACGACGAACCGTCAACCAACACCACTGGTCCTTGGTGTTCTTTTAACTTGAGGGTTACATTACTCGCCATTCTCAGCTCCCTTTATTTTGTAAACCAGTCGGTATGATTATGGCCTTACTATCCCTGTTATCACCACAAAGGCGAAAAGTGGCGATAAAAGCTGTGATGGTGTTCGTGATCGTCGCCGCGCCTTGGCATGCATCGGCCCAGCGGGGGCCTGACGTGGTGATCATCGCGGAAGAAGATAAGATGATTTACGAATTTCGGCAGAACGGTGAATTACGCATGATCCGCATCGTGCCAACATTCGGCAAGCCCTACTACCTGGTCCCTGTCGATTCCACGAAGGGTTTTGGGGACCTACAGCGAGTAGATGCCTTAATACCTAATTGGATTCTATGGGAATTCGAATAAGGCCTACCGAGCTCGCAGCAAATACAGACCAAAATAGCCCCGGTTATCTAGCCAACGTTTCTGAATATCGAAGCCAGCTGATCCAGCCAACCGTCCAAATTCTACTGGCGCAAATTTATAGGAGTTTTCAGTGTGCAGAAGCTCACCCGCGCCGAAGTGAATGCACTCACCGCAAACATCGACTCGTTGATCTACCAGGCTACGTAAGAACATCTGAATACAGCCAGAGGATTCGTTGTAGTGGGCCTCATGGGCGAATGCCTTAGGATCAAAGTCTGTCTTGAGTACTCGGTTAAGATGAACTAACGCATTCAAGTTGAATTGCGCAGTCACTCCCTCGGGGTCGTTGTAAGCGAGTTCAAGCGTCTTCGTGTCTTTCTTACAGTCAACGCCAATGAGTAGATGGCCACCCGCGCCTAGAGTGCCTGCGACTCGGGCAAGAAACTCCCGGGCGGACTCGGGTTCAAAGTTTCCGATGCTGGAGCCAGGAAAAAATCCCACCCTGTGCATGCCATCAGTCTGTGGCGGCAGCGCAATGGCTTGAGAAAAATCCGCACAGACAGGAAAAACATCAAGCGCGGGGAAGTCCTCGGCCAAGGCCCGAGCATTGGTTAGCAGAAAATCTTTCGAGATATCAATAGGGACGTAAGCGCTCGGTGACAGGGCTTGCAAAAGCTTGCGAATTTTCAAGGTTGAGCCGCTACCATATTCAATCACGCAACTATGGTAGCCAATGGTTTGCGTAATCTCCTCAAGATAAGCGTCGAACAGGCTTAGTTCAGTTCGTGTCGGATAATAAGCGTCTAACCGCGTTATGGCCTCGAATAGCTGAGACCCTCGCTCATCATAAAAAAATTTGGGGGAGAGCTTTTTCGGCGATTCCAGCATCCCGCTGCGCACTTCAGCAGAAATGTCGTCCATCGGGGGATGCAAGTCATAAAACGCAAACTGTTGGCCTTGGGTACTCATAAGTCTCTCGCCAATCGAATACCGCTAAACTGCCAGCGATCCTTTGGATAGAAAAAATTTCGGTAACTGGGACGGATGTGGTCCTTCGGTGTAACGCATGATCCGCCACGCAACACCCACTGGCTGCTCATGAACTTGCCATTGTATTCGCCAAGTACGCCGGGCAGGGGTTGGTAGCCGGGATAGGGGCCATAATGACTGCTCGTCCACTCCCAAACATCGCCGAACATCTGTGAGTGACTGGTATTTCGAGGCTGCGGATGCAAAAGATTTCGTTCCGCAAAATTTCCCTCTAGCTCCGGTTCAAAACTTGACGCGTGCTCCCACTCAAATTCGGTTGGAAGCCGAGCATTCGACCAAGCAGCAAAAGCAGCGCTTTCATACCCGCTGACATGGACGACAGGCGCATTAGAAACGAGCGGATGGAGGCCGTCAAAACGATACTCACACCATGCGCCATCTCGCCAATGCCAGTAAAGCGGATGATTCCAAGCCTGCTGCTGACAATGTGACCAGCCCTCGGACAACCATAATTCCGGACGGTGATAACCACCGTCTTCCATGAAAGCCAGGTACTCTTCATTAGTGACCAATCGATTTGCAAGTGAGAATGGAGCTAGATAAACCCGGTGTCTGGGCAGCTCATTGTCAAAGCAGAAGCCAGCAAGCGCCCCTATCTCTACGAGTCCAGGTTCATATTCGTTGAAAGAAAGCGCTCTCTGCAAAACCGAACGCTCATTGGCCAGGCCAGTTAATTCGATCAGCGGCGGGTGCAAAGGGTTATGACCAAAATTGTATTTAATATCCGTCAACAATAATTCTTGATGCTGCTGCTCGTGATGCAAACCCAACTCCATTAACTGTCGGAGGCTCTTCTTATCCTCCTCAGACATTGGCGCTGCGATCAGGTCTCGTAACCCCTCATCCACGAAGGCTCGATACGACATTATCTGCGCTACGGTTGGTCTTGAAAGGTTGCCGCGCTTATCCCGGGGGTGGGGCTCACCGACACCGTTATAGTAGGAATTGAACAGGTGCTCAAAGTTCGGATGAAATACCGGTTTTGCGGGTAAAAATCGCTTGATCAGGAACGTTTCAAAGAACCAGTTGGTATGAGCGAGATGCCACTTCGGAGGGCTTGCATCTGGCATCGGTTGCACCCCGAAATCTTCGATTTCGAGATGCTTGCATATCCATAGGCTACGCTGGCGCACCCTCTGAACGTCTGCCAATAGCGCCTGGAGACGTTCCACCGTTTGCGCGGGTACAGTACTTGGAGAGTTGCCAACCACGGTCATAGTTGCCCTTATCGGGGGTGCCGAGTTTTGCTGCAACGGCCCAACAAATCCCCGCCGAGCTTTCGGCGCGTTAGAACTGAGACGCTAGTGTTTGGAAAGTGAGCCTAATGGTCTCGGAGTCATGTGGCAACTTAATGAATCCGTGATAGTGGCCCCTGGGATTGATAATGACGATATTGCCTGTGTGATCGACGGTATAAGCATCGGCTGCGACATCAGCAGCAGCACTTTCGAGGGGTGGAGGTTCCGTCAAGGGTACCTTTGCGAATGCAACATTGACTTGGGTCGTTAGCCCGACCAAGTCTTCTCTTGGACCCGTGACGCCTAAAAAGCGGGGCGAGAACGCGGTCGCGTACTTGGCCAGGTTCTCGGTACTATCTCGCTCTGGATCCACTGACACGAGAATGCCCTGAAACTGTTCCGCCAACTCCGGGTTGCTGGCTTGCAGTTGTCGATCCACCGTGCCCAGGACTGACATACTGGTTGGACACACATCTGGGCAGCTTACGAAGCCAAAAAACACGAAGCTCCAGCGGCCATTTATGCTGGATCGATCAAATGTCTTACCCATGTGATCTGTCAGTTTGAACGCGGCAATATCTCTTGGAGTCGGTAGCAAAAAAACGCCCTTACTGCGCATCTCCTCAACAGACAGCTGAGGTACACGCAGGACGCTGATGACAAACATGACTAACACGATGCCAATAAAGACAAAGCAAAGAAGTACGGTGCTTTTGATCGTGCTCATAAATTAGGCCGACAGTGGGGTCATTTCGATGGGAGCAGTGCTACTGACACCAAGAAACAGATAGTGATCTATCAGCATGACCAAAAAGAGTGCCCCGAGGTAAAGGATCGAATAGCGAAATGTTTCCATCGGTGCTTTTTCGTTGTTATTTCGAATCAATACAACCGCCCAATAGAGGAACCCCGCGCCCAAAGCTAGCGCGCCCGCAAGATACAGGGGGCCAGACATCGCTATTACGAAGGGCAGTACTGATGCAACAACCAGCAAAATCGTGTAGAGGAGAATATGCAGCCGAGTAAAGGCCTCACCATGGGTCACCGGCAGCATTGGCATTCCTACGTCGGCATACTCGTCCTTTCTTTCCAGCGCCAATGCCCAAAAGTGCGGTGGCGTCCAAGCGAAAATAATGAGGACTAGCAACAAGCCGCCCGGATCAATGCTGTTAGTGACAGCGGTCCAGCCGAACAACGGCGGCGCGGCGCCAAAGAGGCCTCCAATCACGATATTCTGAGACGTAGCGCGCTTGAGGTAGAGAGTATAGATCAGACCATAACCCACCCAAGATGCCAGATTTAACCATGCAGTCAGCGGGTTCACCAAGAACCAAAGCAACGCGATGCCCAGCACCCCAATGATGCCGGCAAAAATAACCGCTTGGCTATTTGTGATTCGACCCATAGCCATCGGACGACTTTCAGTACGCGCCATCCTCGCGTCGATGTGTTGATCCGCTAAATGATTGACAACTGCGGCAGAACCCGCGACTAGGGCTATGCCTAGACTTGCACACAGCACCAATTCCAAGGGCACGGCAGCAGGCGTTGCCAGAAACATTCCCACGACTGCACATAGCAGCATCAGCACAATGACGCGGGGTTTACACATTTCCAGATAATCGCGCCACGTCGCGCGCAAGGCTAGTTCATTCATAGTGTGGCGAAACAGCGTTACGACTGTACGGTTCTTAATCGAGGCGCGAAGTTTATCGTAACCAGTACTAGCAGCAAGAGTGCACCCACGGTGTTATGCGCCGTCGCATTAAGCAGCGGGAGCACCCAAACCACGTTGAGTATGCCTAAAGTAATTTGTGCAACCAGGGCCGTGAGCAACACATAGCCCACTATAGCCGCTTGCCGCACCAGCTGCAGAATCAGGCCGCCGACTACAAACAGAACAATGATCGCACCAATCCTATGTACCCAATGAATAGCAGTACGTGCTTCGCTTGTCATGATGCCGCCCAAGTAGTTGGGGCCCACGCTTTGCAAGATGTTGAAACCCTGCTGAAAGTCCATGGAGGGTGAGTAGGTGCCATCACAGCTAGGAAAATCGTAGCAAGCTAGGGCGGCATAGTTAGATGACACCCAGCCACCAAGCATGATTTGTAGCACGACAACTGCAAAAGCAACTCGTGCTAGTAGAGTTGGGGGCGGGAGTGCAGCAACAATCTGCGATAAGCCCCCCTGTCGCAGATACAAAAGCCAAATCAAACTAAGTGTGGCGAACCCGCCCAACAGATGCGCCGTCACGACCTGAGGCCAGAGTTTCAGGGTCACTGTCCATGCGCCAAATGCTGCCTGACAGAGAATAGTCACCATCAGCACAGACGCCAGGGCAAGGGGTGTATCCTCGCGCTCTCTTCCTCGATAGGCCATCACCAGCATTGAGAACACCAACACCAACAAGGCACCGGCAATGTACCGGTGGCCCATTTCCCACCAAGCTTTAACAAATTCAACCGGCGCACCCGGATATCGGGTTTCAGCCAATTCGACCTCTTCAACTTGGTCCGGAACAGTCAGAAAACCGTAGCAGCCCGGCCAGTCAGGGCAGCCTAATCCGGCGTCTGCTAGTCGGGTATAGGCGCCAACTGATACCACCATCAAAGCAAATAGAACGCCAAAGCCCGCGAGCTTTTTGATTTGTGTATTAACCAATTCGAGAAACCTTTAATAGACGTTTGAGATCCGCTAGCAGCAGCTTCGGATTGATATCGATCGGATAAAAAAACACCAGATTGCCATTCGGATCTACAATATAAATGCCATCTTCCATTCTTCCCCCACCAGCACTGATACGAACCAAGTCCGGCTGATCTTTTGGGAGTACAAAGCCGGAGCCGGTCGTTAAACCACGGCGCACGCGCTTTGCCTCTCGGTTGAGCAATATGTGGGCGGCCCTTAGCTTCTGCAACGCCTGCTCGCAGTTATCGGAGCACTGGTCACTTACTGTCCAAAGCCACCACTGCCCGGAGTGGTCTAGGGGTATATTCTCAATCGTGCGCCAATCAAGCTGCTGCACGGTCACCGGAGGCTGCACAAAGGCACCATTGTTCGTCGTCCCCCAGCTTGAACCGCTTTTGGCTGAAAAGAACAGGAGGTACGATCCACCAAGGGAGAAGGCAGCCATGACTAAAATAATAGTTAGCTGGCGTCTTCCGCTATTTTTCGTCGTCTGCTGCCGCATTGTTTCCACTCTTGTCGTCTCTCAATGGTCGCCAAGATCGTCGTTTTTCGCTCTTTGCACTTTCGCTGAAGCGCTGAATCCGAGAAATAAATACCCTAAGACCAGAGCAGTCGCGAGCCCAAACCATGTCGCCGCATAACCCCTATGTGTATCGTCGGATAAGCGCGAGGCAAAAGGTGCAGGCTCTAACACGCCAGGTTGACCCGCCTCTAAACGAAGCTCCGCAGGCCATGCCCCCGCCGCAACTGCCATACGCGGGATATTCACCCTCTGAATACGTTTTGGCCAATCGCTCGACCACTCTTGTGGTCCCCATACAGGAATGAGCCCCAATTTGGGCCACACAGTCGCCCGCACTCCTACCGTTCCTTCAGGCATCGGTATTTGAGGTAATCGGTCCCGAGTTTCAGATGCAATAAATCCGCGGTTTATCAGGACCCGGCCGATAGACGCTTCATCAAAAACCTGGAAAACCCAATAACCGGTCCTTCCTTTAGATACTTGATTATCTACTAGAAACGTTTCTGGCTGATAACGTCCGTTTAATTTCAAAGCTTGAAAGGGCTGAGACATCACATCAACACTAACTGGCTTGGGCAATTCGGTTAGCTTCTCCAGATACTGGCTTTCTAGATCGCGCTTGAACGCGCCCCGCTGAACCTGCCAGTTGCCGAGACTGAGCAACAGCGGCAACATCACGATAACCAAAGCCGTCATCCGCCAACCTGGGGTGAACTTCTTCATCACTCGACAATCACAGGCCGCTGATACAATGCGTCGAATCCAAGTTGGAGCGCCCTCGCAGTGCTTAAATTCATCATCGTTATTTTACTGATTTGCGTCATTTTGAGCTTGATGAGCGGATTGGTGTTCTTGTTCAAAGATACCGGAAAGCCTGAAAGTCGCAGATTGTGGTACGCGCTTGGGGTGCGCATTACCTTTGCAACATTATTGTTGATTACGATCGGCTACGGTTTTTATACCGGTGAGCTGCGCATGGGTATTAACGCGCCTTGGCATAGCGCAAGCGCTGAGGAATCTGTCGCACCATCGGCTCCCTAATGCCAACAATCTAAATGCTATCCATTTGAGCGGCATAACCGAATTCTAAGCTTTAAAAAAAGGGGCTCACGCCCCTTTTTTTATCTAAGCGCGGAGTCTAGAGAACGTATACGAATATAAAAAGTCCTACCCAAACCACGTCAACAAAGTGCCAATACCAACTAGATGCTTCAAATCCAAAGCAATCCTTCGGCGAAAAATGTCCTCTCAAAGCACGAAACAGCTGAATCAGCAGCATGAACGTACCCAGGGTGACATGGAAGCCGTGGAAACCCGTCAAAATAAAGAACGTCGATCCGTAGATTCCGCTTCCAAGAGTCAACCCGAGATCCTGATAAGCGTGAATATACTCAGCTACCTGCAGCACCAAAAATATTAAACCCAGCAACACAGTGAACCCGAGCCAACCAATCAACTTTTGACGGTTCTCAGCTTTAATGGCGTCGTGGGCAAAATGTACGGTGACGCTAGAGCTCAAGAGAATTACTGTGTTGTAAAACGGCAAATAGGCGCCCCAAGCGCTAACGTCCGTTACACCTGGCGCTTCCATGCTTTGGCCAGGATTCGCGAACAACGCAGAGTCTGGATTTTGGACCACTGGCCAAGTCGCTTCGAACGCGGGCCAAAGGTAATTAGTGATGCCTTTGTCGCCCTCACCCCCAAGCCATGGCACCACAAATGTTCGGACATAGAACAGCGCCCCAAAAAAGGCAGCGAAGAACATGACTTCGGAGAAGATAAACCACCCCATGCCCCAAATATAGCTGCGCTGCACAGACTCGTTATTCAAACCAGCGGTGTTTTCTTCGATGACCTTAGCAAACCAGCTGTAAAGCACTAAGGATACAATGGCAAAGCCGATCAGCGACTGAGTCGAATCTCCAGAGCCTCCAGCACTTACGTCGTTTAGCCAGCCTGCAAGGCCGGTAACCATCACCATAAGGCCGAAGGCTAAAAATACGGGGTACCACCCGGACTCTGGTACAAAATATATCGACTTATCGACCTGCGTCGAACTCGCCATAAGACTCCTCCACTAAAGTTAAACTAGCCACCCACAGATGGTAGCTGGCCTTCCACTAGGTTTGCCGAGACGTTTGAAACTTCCACTCGATCGGTAATATCGAACAGTGCATAGCTCAGGTTGATCGAGCCCACATTCCTCGGCAGTTCACGATCAACAATAAAGCGCATCGGCATTTCTACTTCTTCTCCGGGCTCAAGCAATTGTTGCTCAAAGCAAAAGCACTCGGTCTTATGGAAAAACTCTGTTGCCGATACTGGCACAAGGGATGGAATTGCCTGAGCTACCATGGGTTTGTTAGTCGTATTTTTTACAAAAAAACTAACGGTTTTAGCCTCGCCAGGGTGGACCCTCACCGCACCCTTATCGGGCCAAAACTGCCATGGCATACCTTCATTGGTATTCGTTAAAAAGTTCACCTTTATCAAGCGCGAGCGGTCGGGTTCGACGCTCGCCTCATCGTAAACATAGGGCCCTCCAGTCTTACCGTTGAGACCTGTAATCTCGCAAAACAGATCGTATAGCGGAACCAACGCGAAAGCGAAGGCACTCATGCCTACGACGATCAAGGACAGTCGCTTGACTGTCCTTATGATCTGCATTTGTTGCGATTGCCGCGACATGCTCAGCTCAGATTACCCGAGCACTTCTTCATCTTTCACCACGGGTGGGTGAGTAAAGGAGTGATATGGGGCTGGCGATGGCAACGTCCATTCCAGTCCCTTCGCGCCCTCCCAGGAGCGACCTTCGGCAGGCTGTCCAGATCGAATCGATTTGATGATCACGTAGAGAAAGAACACCTGCGACAAGCCGAATATAAAGGCGCCAACGCTGGAAATCATGTTGAAGTCTGCAAACTGTAGCGGGTAGTCAGGAATACGACGAGGCATGCCAGCGAGGCCTGAGAAATGCTGCGGGAAGAAAGTCACGTTCACCCCAACAAATGAAAGCCAAAAGTGGATTTTGCCCAGAGTTTCGTCGTACATCTTGCCAGTCCACTTGGGGAACCAAAAATAAACTGCGGCAATAATCGAAAATAGCGCGCCAGGAACTAAAACGTAGTGAAAGTGTGCGACTACAAAGTAGGTGTCATGGTACTGATAGTCTACTGGAGTGATTGCGAGCATCAGACCAGAAAACCCGCCCATAGTGAATAGAACCACGAAGGCGATGGCGAAAAGCATTGGTGTTTCAAAAGTCATGGATCCGCGCCACATCGTCGATATCCAGTTGAACACCTTTACCCCAGTTGGCACGGCAATCAGCATGGTGCTGTACATGAAGAATAGTTGGCCCGCTAAAGGCATTCCTACCGTGAACATGTGGTGTGCCCACACGATGAAAGATAAAAAGGCGATAGAGGCAACGGCGTAAACCATGGAGGTGTAGCCAAACAATCGCTTTCGCGCAAAGGCAGGAATGATGTGCGACACAATACCAAACGCCGGCAAGATCATGATGTACACCTCTGGGTGACCAAAGAACCAGAAAATATGCTGGAACATAACGGGGTCGCCGCCGCCTGCTGCATTAAAAAAGCTGGTATTGAAGTGAATGTCGAAGAGCATCATGGTCACCGCGCCGGCCAAAACGGGCATAACGGCTATGAGAAGATAAGCAGTAATCAGCCAAGTCCAAACGAACATAGGCATTTTCATTAAAGTCATGCCAGGCGCCCGCATGTTCAAAATGGTCGCGATGATGTTAATGCTGCCCATGATGGAAGAAGCGCCCATCAGGTGGACGGCAAAAATAAAGTAGGTAACTGAAGGCGGTGCATAGGTCGTAGAAAGCGGTGCATAAAATGTCCAACCGAAGTTAGGGCCGCCACCTTCCATAAACAGCGTCGATATCATCATGCCGAACGCGAATGGCAGAATCCAAAATGACAGGTTGTTCATTCGCGGCAGCGCCATGTCCGGCGCGCCGACTTGCATAGGAATAAGCCAATTAGCCAACCCGACGAAAGCCGGCATAATGGCCCCAAACACCATTATTAACCCATGGTTTGTGGTCATCTGGTTAAAAAATTCTGGCTGCACGAACTGCAGGCCCGGCTGAAACAGCTCTGCTCGAATGACCAGGGCAAGCACGCCGCCCACCAAGAACATGGCAAAACTGAACCACAAATAAAGAGTGCCGATGTCCTTATGGTTGGTCGTGAACAACCAACGCTTCAGGCCCTTTGCTGGGCCATGGTCGTGGTCGTCGTGATGATCTGCGTGAATAACTTCGCTCATGACTCTTCCTTACTGACCGTTAGATATATTAATGACGTCTTGAGGCTGGGTCATATCGCCTACGTCGTTGCCAAAGGCATTGCGCTGATAATGCACGACTGATGCAAGCTGGGCTGGGTCGAGCTGACGACCGAAAGCTTGCATTGCCGAGCCGGCCACGCCGTTGATCACCAAATCAAGATGCTCAACCTTGGGTCCTTGTGCAACTGCGGATCCTGCAATCGCTGGAAAAACCGGCACCACACCTTCTCCATTCGCCAAATGACAGGACGCGCAGTAGGTACCGTAAACACTTTCGCCCTGTGCCATTAATTCTTCGTGCGTCAAAGCGTCACCTATGGTTTCCTGACGGGCCATGTCCAATGACACCTTCGAGGCATACCATGCATCAAACGCTGCAACAGGCACTTTTATATCAAATTTACGAAGAATCTCGGGATGTATCATTCCAAAGCTCCCAATGGCAATTTTACCTAACATCATGGTTGCAGATT
>CEPJ01097861.1_pt1 | contig 12594 bp, 4 predicted proteins | sample 530561 | NCBI WGS metagenome assembly CEPJ01 (sample SAMEA2620404, study PRJEB7988) | marine metagenome | biome: marine biome (ENVO:00000447); feature: surface water layer (ENVO:00002042); material: "saline water (ENVO:00002010), including plankton (ENVO:xxxxxxxx)" | depth 5 m
AATACAAGTGTTACTGCTGCAATGGATTCAACTTTATCTCCTGGAACAGAAACACAAGCAATAGTATTTTTTAACCAAGTATCTGATGCCACTACATATTCAGTAACAGTAGATGGAACAACAGCAACCAAAGATACGTCTTCAGATAACCCCCTTAGTACATCTACCGTAGCAACAGCAATAAAAACAAGTTTAGATAGCAGCCTTACTGGATTTACTATTGCTGTAAATGGTCCTGTTCTTCATATAAAAAAAAATGACGGTTCTGATTTTTCAATAGATTCTACTGATACACGAGGTAACTCACAAATAACAACTGTAAAAAATTCTGTACAACAATTTACTGACTTACCTACAGTTTCTCCTAACGGTATGGTTGTAGAAATTAAAGGTGATGAGTCTACTAACTTTGATAATTATTATGTAAGATTTACGACTAATAATGGAGGAGCATTTGAAGAAGGCCAATGGGAAGAAACAGTTGCACCAGGAATAAATTTTAAATTTGACTACGATACAATGCCTCATGTTTTAATAAGGCAAGCTGATGGTAATTTTAGATTTGCAAGAGTAGATGGTAGGTCGTATGCAATAACTCATTCAACATCAGGTACTTATTCTCAATCGGGTACTACTGTAACAGTTACTTCTAATGGTCATGGTTTAGCTGTTGGTAGTCTTGTAGATGTAAAGATTACATCAGGATTAGGTGTTGATGGTACTTTTGCTATAACAAGCGTTACTACAAATACCTTTGTATATACTGCGGTAGATACTTTAACAACTAGCGGTAGCGTTAGTTATGCTGTGCCAAACTATACGCTGCCAATATGGGGTGAAAGAATTTGTGGAGATTTAGATTCTTCTTTAAATCCTTCTTTTATTGGTAACAAGATTAATAATGTATTTTTCTTTAGAAATAGATTAGGTTTTCTTGCTAATGACAATGTAATTCTTTCTACTGTTTCTAAGTTTTTTACTTTTTTCCCAGAGACAGTATTAACAGTTATTGATAGTGATCCTATTGATGTGGCAGCATCTCACACGAAAGTTGCTATTTTAAAAAATGCTGTAAACATGGGCGAAAAATTAATATTATTTTCAGAGCAAACGCAATTTGTTTTAAGCAGTTCATCAGATTCTTTAACACCTAAGACAGCAAACGTGCTTGTTGCAACAGAATTTGAAAGTAGTGATAGTGCAACTCCTGTTGGTGCTGGTAATTCTATTTACTATTTAACTAATAAAGGTGGTTTTGCTGGTGTAAGAGAATATATAACTCAAACAGGAGCGCAAGTTAAAGAAGCTGCAAACATTACAATTCATGTTCCAAAATTAATTCCTAGCGATATTTATAAAATTGCTGTTTCTACTAATGAAGATGTATTAATTTTATTAGGAACAACAAATCCTAATAAGTTATATGTAAACAAATGGTTGTATGGTAATGACGGAGGAAAAATACTTAACTCATGGTTTACTTATACTTTTGCCTCTGACAGACATATCAAAAATATAGATTTTATAGGAACAGATTTATTTGTAGTTACTGAAGATGCACCTGAAGCTGGTACTGCGTCAGAATATAATTTAGAAAAATTACCTTTTGAACCAAACTACAGAGAACCAAATTCTGATTATGAATACCGACTAGATAGAAAGTTAACAGAATCAAGTACTGGAGTATCTATTACATTTGATGCTTCTACTTCTTTATCAACAGTAACAATGCCTTACAGGCTTGATGAAGAAATGAACATGATAACAAGAGATTTAGCACCAGCCGAACACGCAACTTATACCACTACGACTTCTAACAATACAGTTACAATAACAAAAACTAATCATGGTTTTGTTACTGATGACCAAGTTGAGGTTGTCTTACCATCATCAGGTATTACTAGCTTTGCAGATTTAACTGTAGAAAGAATTGCTGAATATGTAGCACTAGGGGGAGATAGAGGTATTACAGGTTTGTTTTATATAACTAAAGTTGATAACAATACGTTTACTCTTGTTAGTCCATCTAATTTAGGAAACAATACAAATCTTATATGCACAGTAAGAGAATCTAGTTATATAACTACTTTTGAAGGTGTAAAAACTACTACATCTCCTGGTCAAGAAATTATTTCTTTCAATCTTGTTGGCGGTAATAAAAATATAACAGTTGTTGGTGATGTTAGACACGCTAAATTTATAATTGGTGAACCTTATGAAATGCACTATAGGTTTGCACAACAACGTCTTACTGAATCTCCTACTCAAGGTTCTGAATTAATTAGCGGAAGATTACAATTAAAACATTTTTATATTAAATTTGAAGATACTGGATTTATGAAAGTTGAAGTTACTCCTGATAACAATACAACTTCAACATATGAATTTACTACAATATTAGGTACAGATGATAGTATCATTGGATCAACCTCTTTAGATACTGGTACTTTTAAAGTTCCGGTAATGAGTAGAGCAGACAGAGTTACGATAGATGTAAAAAATTTAACTTACTTGCCTACAAATTTAACAAGTGCTGAATATGAAGCTAATTTTCACATGAGGTCAGCTAGAAGATAATGGGATATTTAAGAAAAGCAAAATTAAAAGATCTTGATTATGTAGTAAAAAACTTAAGGGTTATGGATAAAATTGAAGTTTTTTATCAAACAGGACAAAAACCAGAAAATGCGATACGACTTTCTTATCTATACACCAAAGAAAATATGGCAATAGCTGATGATGACGACAACCCTATAGGTCTATGTGGTGTTGTTTCTGATGGTTGTATATGGATGGTTGCAACAGATGATTTGTTTGTAAATAAAAAATATAGAATACAACTTATAAGACAAGGCAAACAATGGGTAGATAGTTTGTTGAAAAAATATAATTTGTTATACAATATGGTATATGCAGAAAATGATTCTGCTATAAAGTGGTTAAGGTGTTTAGGCTTTACATTTATTAATTACCACGCAGAATATGGAGAGCATAGCAAACCATTCTATGAATTTATGAGGATTGCCTAAATGTGTGCAGCATTACCAGCTTTAGGAGCAGTTACTCCATTGTTTTTTGGAAGCCTAGCAATTCAAGGCGCACAAATGGTTGCACAAAATAGACAAGCAGCACGAGCAGCTAATTATCAATACGAAGCAGCAAGAAGATCAGCAGAATCAGCAGAGAAAGCTTTTGCACAACAACAAGAAGGATTAGCAGCAAATCTAAAAGAAACTAAAGCGGCAAAAGCACAAGAAAGATTGGCGGCATCTATAAAAGGCTTACAGGCTAGAGGTGCTGTTGCAGCTTCAGAAGGTATTTCTGGTAACGTGGCAAATTTATTGTCAATGGATGCGGGTAGACAAGCTGCTAATTTAAGAAATTCAATAAATCAATCGGTAGCATCAGCAGAAGGTCAATTTAGAAGACAAACACTTGGTCTTGCAGCACAAAGAGATAGTAGACTAAATGCCGCAACTGATATGCAAAACCAAGCTTACAATACTGCTAAAAGAAATACTAGCGGGTTATTTGATTTCTTAGGTGCTGGAGTTAATACTTATACAGGGTTACTAGGACAAGCATGACATCAAGTTATCAAAGTACTTCTTTTCAATCTTCAGCAAGACCTGTTGATACCTTTGTTAGGCAAAGCACTGTTCCTTTAATGAAAGATGATGGCTTTGATGAATTAGCAAAAGCTTTGTCAGCCGTTAATCCAGTTCTTGATTTTTATACTAAAAAAACTATTGAAGATGAACAAGCTAAAGGTATGGATATTGCTATTGAAGAGTCTTTAGATGGATTTAAAGATGTTACAAAAGAATTTAAAAGCATAAATGGAGAAGAAGCTACTAGACAACTAATTGGTGGTAGTATTTTTGCTGACAGAGCTTTTCAAAAAACTAAAGCTCAATTATTGGGTAATAATGTTGAAAGTATTTTAACTAATAGCTATTCAACTACTTTAATTAATGGTAAATCTTTAGGTGAATATTCTTTAGATTCTGAGGAATACCAAAACTGGTTAAGTACAGAAAGAGATAAAGTTGTAGAAAAATTAGATGGGATTAGATCTCTTTATGTAACAGAACACTTCATGCCAAAGTTGGCAGCAGCAACTGAATCAATAGCCTCTCATCATATTAAAGAAAATAAAAATTTAAAATTAGAGAATATTAAAACACTAGCCATTCCGTTGGTACAAAATTTAATGATTAGCCCAGACAGTTTAGATGAAAAACTAATAATAGATTATGAAACTACAGTAAATCAATTAGGAATAACTGGTAAAGATAGAAGTGATATTTATAAATCTATTGTATCTTCAATTATGGAAGAGGCCGAAGGTAGGGCATTACTTGGTGACACAGAAGGTGTTAATGACATTTTAGCTATTGCAGGTAAATTTCCGTATGGACCAAATGGCAGTTTAAGTCTTATGGATCATCCTGATTTTCAAAAAAAATTTAATACCATAAAAAGACAAGTTAGTGCTTATGAATATCAAAACGCAAAAAAATATCAAATACAAAAAGAACTAGCTATAGATAATGAAATAGAACAGGGTCTTAAAGATTTCAATGAAACAGGTGATGCTAGTATTATTGAAGATTTAGCTCAAAGATATCCTACAAAAGCAAAAAGTATTCTTACAACTGCAAACGTTATAGACTTTAAAGGTAGAACATCTTATTTAGATTTAAGAAGAGATATTCAAACTAATCAATATAGCACTAAAAATGAAGCAATAGTTGCAATATTTGATTGGTTGGGGACAGTTGAAAATTCAGTGCAAAATCGAGATCTTTCAACAAAACTATTAAATTATGTTGATAAAACATTTGATGGTCAATATGACATTGTTAACAGATCTTTAAGAACATTAGAATCAAGATTATCAGGCGAGTTAAAGAAACCTAACAGTGGATTTTGGAGTGATTTTACAGGTCAATTAAATGCTGATGGAACTAAGATTAAAAATGATCTTTTGATAGAAGCATCTAGAGAATTTTTTGATTGGACAGAAACAGAAGAGGGAAGCAAATCAACAGACCTTGAGAAAGAAAGAAAGGGATTAGATATTATAGATAAGTACGTCAAGCAAGCTAGAGAAAAAGTTCCAACATTTGAGATAACAAGTGGAGTAGGTAATACAGGAGAAACTGAAGGAAAGAAATCTGAGCGACAAGAACAAGATATGAGCGATATACAAGGAGATGCTAACACTAATCTTGAAGGTGGTGCATTTACACCATCTACCCCAGAAGATATAGCAAGAGAACGCAAACTAGATCAAACAGAAAAACTTAATGAGATTTTAAAAGATACTGATAAAACAAAAAAAATACCACAAAGCAAAATAAATCAAATGTTATTAGGTGTAGGTTTCAAACCAGAAGAAGCAAAAATAATGGCTGCTATAGCTATGGCAGAATCAGCAGGTAATCCTATGATTGATACTGTAAAATCTGGTTTAGATCCAGAAAAGAAAAATGAATTTTCTATAGGTCTTTTCCAATTAAATATGATTGATGCGTTTTTAGAAGAAAGATTGAAATTATTTGGAATAGAATCGACAGATGAATTATATGATCCTACTGTTAATGTAATAGCAGCAAAGAGATTGTTTGATCAACAAGGATTTGGTGCTTGGAGTGCATACAAAAATGACTCTTACAAAAAGTTTTTAACTGACTAACAATGACCGAAACACCTAATAAAAAAGGTTTCTTTGAAAATCTTGATCAAACCATACAAGATACACAAGCTAAAACTGTAGATTTTTTTGACAACGCTTTTGGAGGTGACAAAAGAACTTTAGAAGAAATTAAAGAAAACAGACAAAGAATAAGAGATGAAGGTATAGCAAAAAGAAAAGAAATAGATTCAAAGCTAAAAAAAACAAAAACTTCTAAAGTTTTAAGAGGAACTATATCTGGCCCTTTAAAAGCTATAAATGAAACTGTTGAATTTGTAGATGATATTTATGATTACGCTGCTGGTAATCCATACGATAATAACGAGATTATAGATTTAAAAGCATTAGGTCTTGAAGTTCAAGGTGATAAAGAAGATTGGGCTTACACCTTACCTCAAGCAGTAAGTCAGTTTTTATTACCACAAGGACTTATAGGTAAAGGTTTAAAGGCTACAAAATTAGCAGGGATGAATAATGCTTGGACAAGAAATGCTTTAGCAGGTTTTATTACTGATGCAGTTGTACAAGATCCGTTTGAAGAAAACTTATTTAATATGATTGATAAGCATCCAGGACTTGCTTCTCCTATAAGTGAATTACTTAAATCTAAAACAGAAGACGAAATAAGTGTTGCAGAAGCACGGCTAAGACAAGCTGGTGGTGGGTTTATTGCTGGTGAAGCTTTGACAGTTTTAGGACTTGGTATTAAAGGTATTAAAAAAGTACCTGATGTATACGAACGAATAACAAAAAGATTATCTAGAAGAGATGAAATTTTAATGACAGATGATGTTGTTGATAATCTTGGTGATGAAATTATTGATCTTGATGGGGTTGGTCAATTTAAAAAACAACTTAAAGATGGTAGAGATACATTGCCACCGAGAAGTGAAGATGGTGACTTTATTGATCCAGAAGGGTTTTTTGATATACAAACAGATGAGCAGTTTGATGACTTTTTTAAACCAGTAGAAAGACCTCCAGTAAAGCCATTTAAAACAAACTTGGAAGCAAAACGTGGTTTAAGTAGAGGTGCAGATAATTTAAAGAAAAGACTTAGATTAGAAGTTAATACCAAAGGTGCTGATCCTAATGAAGTAGAAGCAATAGAAACATTTATTGACACTATTGGCGATAGAATGTTCGATCAAGAATCTTTATCTATAACAACAAAACTTAGTCAAGGAGGACAGTATAACTTTGCTAATAACCTTATAAAAATTAGAAAACAAATTGTAGAAGGTGTTGAACAAGGTGCAGGTGGTGGGTTTGGACACGTTATGATCCATGAACTTTCTCATGGTTTATCAAGATATTTGCCAAAAGAAGATTTAGCAAAATATACAAAAGAATTTAAATCTGCTCAAAATAAATATTTAAAGAAATTTGAAAAAGAAAGACAGACTTTTATCCGTACTACATCTAAAGAAAAATTGGCAGATCTTATTTTCGAGAGATCTGGTTCTTTAACAAATAGAAAACCAGTTATTACAGATAAAAATTTTGTAAGAAAAGCTAATGCTTATTTTGATCAAGGTAAATTTAAAAATGAAAATTATAGATTTATGAATATAGATGAATATTTTGCAGAAAACATTACTGATGAGTTTTTTGATTTTTATAGGGGTGAAAATCGTATTGCAGGTAGCCCTTTAGATTTTGCTCCTCAAGGAACTTTTAAAAGAATTACACAAGAACTTGCTTTATTTGTTGAAGATTTATTTGTTAGTTTGAAAGCTAAATTAGGTGGTAGTCAAACAAGAAAAATATTTAATGACTATGTAAAAAGAAAAAATGTAAAAAAATACAGAAATGTTCCTTTGGATTTAGAAAATGTAGAAGGAGTTACTGGTATGGCAAGAAAGAAAAAACAAAAAATAGAAACCACATTTAACACAAAAACTAATACAAAAGGTAAGTACTATAAAACTGAAACTCTTACAGGTGGTGGGAATGATGAAGCAGCAAGGCTAATTATTGATAGAGCTACAAAATTAAGAGATCTTGATGCTAATAATTCTTGGCCTTATAAAAGAACATTTGGCGATATGGTTGATAATGCTAATAAACTTTTACCAAGAGAAACAATAGAAGCAGCAGTAAGATTTAATGCAAGATATGGAAGAGGTGGTGAAGAGGATTTACCAGCAATTTTAATATCTATGAACCAGTTGATGAATGAAAATGCTATTAAATTAGCACGATTATCTAAAACTATGGATGAAAGTTTAGCTAGTGGTAATTTAGAAGGTTTGAAAAATATCAAAGCAGACTTTATTAAAGAGGCTGAAGTGTTAGATGGTCTTATTCTTTTAAATAAACCCCTAAAAACAATACCAGCACAAACATTAGCAGCTAATAGGGCTGCTGGTGGTGTCAGTAGGGTAGGTGCAACTATACAAGACTTAAAAGGTCGAACACCTACAGAGAAAGCGATTGATCAAGCGACAAACTTAAGAAGTGTAGTAAAAGAAGGAGAAGACTCTTTGCCTAAGTTTAGTATGAAAGAAATAATTGACCTTGCTGAAAAAGGTGATAAAAAATCTTTAAAACAATTAAGAATAATAACAAAAAGATTACAAGCAGCTAAAGGCAACCCTGCTGCGTTACAAAAAATGGGTAAATATGATGCTATAGCAAAAGTTAGTTCTGCTGTCTTAAAAGGTCAAAATGAAATTTTTATAAATTCAATATTATCAGGACCAGAAACTCATGCTGTCAACATCTTATCTACAGCTTTAAATAGTGTTGCAAGACCTTTGGAACAAACATTAGGTTCGGCTGTTACAGGTGATCTTACAGGTGCTTTGAGAGGAGCTAAAGAACTGTATTACTTAGGGGAATCAATTAGTGAATCATTAAAAGCAGCTAAATTAGCTTTTGAGATAGAGGATAATATTATCAATCCAGGAGCGATGATACAAGATTCTGATAGATTTACGATAAGGATGGAAGGAGATAATCTACTTGCTTCAATGGTAAATCTTTTTGGAACAGCTATTAGATTACCAAGCCGTTTTTTATTAGCAGAAGATGAATTTTTTAAAAGTTTAAATTTTAGATCTTATGTTAAAGCTACTGCTTGGGAAGATGGAGTACGAAAAGGATTGAAAGGACAAGACTTAACAGACCATATACAAAAACAATTTGATGGCACTATTGAAATAGTTAACACTAATAGCTTTAAAAATGTTAAAGATACACAAATTACAGAATTATATGAAAAAGCACAAGAATATGCTGCTGAAACTACTTTTACAAAAAATCTAGATCCTGATGGAATTGGAGGTCGAGTACAAAATATAGCACAACATCCTGTTGGCAGAGTGTTTTTACCATTTGTAAGAACACCAGTAAATATTTTTAAAGCACAAGCAAGAAGAACTCCTGGGCTTAACATTTTTATCGAAGAGTACAGACAAGCATTAAGAAGTCCAGATCCTTCTATCGCTGCTAAAGCTAGAGGTGAAATGGTTACAGGTGCAGCGATATGGGGTACTGCTACTGTGGTTGCATTTGGTCAAAACAATCCACTTTCTGAATTAACTATTACAGGTGGTGGGCCTTCTAATTTAGATTTATTAAATCAAAAACGTGCTACAGGTTGGCAGCCTTATAGTTTTAGATTTCTTTTAAAAGATAAAGATGGAAATGTTCGGATGGGTAAAGATGGAAAACCTAGATATAAATATGTAAGCTATAAAAGATTAGATCCTTGGTCTTCTTTTCTTATGATGGCTGCTGATGGGGCAGCTATTATGGGTGGGTTAACTAAACAAGATCGTGATGATTGGGCTGTTGCTGCTAGTGTTGCATTAGGTCGTAATATAACTAACAAAACTTATTTGCAAGGTATTACTGAATTGTCAGACTTGCTGCAAAAACCTTATAAACTAGAACGATGGGTTGCACGAAGATTAGCATCTACAGTAAATCCTTATAGTGCATTAGGAAGATCTGTTAAGAAATTTGGTTTAAAGACACCTGTTGCTAATGAACCTTTTGGACAAATGATAGAAGGTGATAGAAGAATATATGACAAGAAAGTAAGGGCAGGTGATGATGGAATGGTTGTATTAAAGAAATTTTGGAATGAGTTAGCTGCAACTGTTCCTGGGTACAATAATAATTTAAGACCAATGAGAAATTGGGTCACTGGCTCATTTATTGAATATCCTGCTGGTTATGGTTCAGATAATATGGACATTTTAAATCCAATAAAAGAAACTAATAGCGTTAACAATACTGTTCTAACTACCTTGTCAGAATTAGGAGCAAAAGTAACACAACCTTCTGATACTTTGTCTTTAGGACGATTACCTAGTGGTCAACCAATAGATAGTGGGATAAAGTTAACTTATGATGAGCATCTTGACTTGATTGAAGAGACTGCTTTTGTAAAAATTAATGGTGTCACTATGGTTCAATCATTAAACAAGATTATTCAAACTCCACAGTTTCAACAGTTATTGAAACAAGCGAGAGGAGAATATATAACTCAAACCAATATGGATGTTTCTGTAGGAGCATCTGAATATGCTAGAGCTTCTGCTGAAGATGCTTTAAGAGATGAAATTAATAAATATAAAAAAGCAGGGAAACAAGTTTGGTTAAATAAAAATCCTCAACGTAAAATAGAATATGATAGAGCTAATGCAGCAATGAAAAAACAAGCAAGTGAGGATTTTTTAAGTAATCCTTTGTTTAACATCACTTCCTCATCTTCAAACTAACTAATCATGGCTACTAATACCGTAAATAACGTCACAGCTTCTACAGCCACTACGCTTACATCTAATGGAACAACTGGTCCTTATTCTTTAGATTTTCAATATTCAACTGTATTTGATGTTGAAGTTTTTGTAGACGGAGTATTAAAAACTAGAACAACAGATTATACATTTACAAGTGCAACTCAAATAACTTTTACTAGCGCACCTAGCAATGGAGCAACAATATTAATTCAAAGAAATACTCAAGTAAATGGGCTAACTCACTTCTTTTCAGATGGAAGTGTTTTATCAGCTACCGAGTTAAATAATGTTAATAAACAGCTATTACATTCAATACAAGAACTTGTAGATGATTATGTCAAAAGAGATGGTTCGCAAACTATAAATACTAGCCTTGTGTTTGAAGGCTCTACTAATAACGATAATGAAACAACTTTATCAATAACAGATCCTACTACTGACAGAACAATCACTTTCCCCGATATTACAGGAACAGTTGTCACAACAGGAGATACAGGAACAGTAACGTCAGCAATGATAAATGACGGAACTATTATTAATGCTGATATTAATGCAAATGCAGCTATACAAGGAACCAAGATTTCTCCTGATTTCGGTAGTCAAAATATAACAACAACTGGCAACGCAACTGTAGGAGGCACTTTAGGAGTTACAGGCAATACTACTTTATCAGGTACGTTAACTGTTACAGGTGCTATTGATGCTAATGGTGGTGCTGTTATTGATAATATACGAATAGGAATAACAAATGATAATGAAATAGATACTGCTTCTGGCAACTTAACTATTGATTCTGCTGGTGGTACAACAACTATTGATGATAATTTAACAGTAAGTGGCAACTCAACATTAAGCGGAACTCTTGGAGTAACTGGAACATCAACACTTGCTGATGTTACTGGTGGTGCTGTTATTACTTCTGGCACTTCTACAAGTGATACTAAAGTGTATTCTGCTAAACGTGCAGGTGAAATATTTTACGGAAAAGGAACTGTAGCAGAAATTCAATCAGGTGAAACTTGGAGCAGTACAGATGACAAAGTAGCTACAACTGCTGCTATAGATGCTCGTATTATTGACTTTGTAGATGATGTTGGTGGTTTTAATGCTATAGCAAATGAAACCAGTTTTCCTACAACAAACCCACAAGGAGCTGCTGGGCAAGCTGCATTGCTATCTATAGCTGCGGTATCAACAACTCTTACTCCTAGTTCAAACGTAATAACTATTGCAAATGGAGCAGGTACAGGAAATACTGTAACAATAAATGGAGTTACACCAAGTACAATTCCTCAAGGTTTTGGTCTTATCGTAGAGTCTACATCAACTTTACATACTTATAATTTTCATAGACTTGTTCCTAAAGCAACTGAAGTTAGTACTGTTGCTGGTATTGCTAGTAACGTAACTACGGTTGCTGGTATTAGTGCAAATGTAACTACAGTTGCTGGTATATCATCTAACGTAACCTCTGTTGCTGGTAACGCGTCAAATATAAATGCAGCAGTTTCCAATGCAAGCAATATAAACTCTGTTGCTGGTAATGAAACTAATATTAATAGTGCAGTTTCCAATGCAACTAACATAACTACTGTTGCTGGTTCTATATCAAACGTAAATACTGTTGCTGGTTCTATATCTAGTGTAAATACAGCATCTTCAAATATAGGTTCAATAGCAAACTTTGGAGATCAATACCAGGTAGCATCTTCTAACCCATCAACAGATGGAGGGGGTAATTCACTCGCAGCAGGTGATTTATATTTCAATACAACAGCTAACGAATTAAAAGTATATAACGGTACAGCTTGGCAAGGTGGAGTTACTGCTGCGGGTAACTTTGCTTCAACTACTGGTAATAATTTTACTGGAGATAATGTTTATGCTGATAATGCTAAAGCAATCTTTGGAACAGGACAGGATCTAAAAATACATCATTCAAGTAATCAATCAACTATTGAAGAAGTTAATGGTAGTTTAAATATTACATCAAATGGAGCTTTAAGTTTCAATCCAAGTGGTTCTAATGTTGTTACTTTAGTGGGTAACTCAACTAAAGGATCAGGTCAAATAAAATTAAATTGTGAATTAAATTCACATGGAATAATTTTAAAAGGACCACCTCATAGTGCTGCTGCC
>CEPJ01063877.1_pt1 | contig 12583 bp, 6 predicted proteins | sample 530561 | NCBI WGS metagenome assembly CEPJ01 (sample SAMEA2620404, study PRJEB7988) | marine metagenome | biome: marine biome (ENVO:00000447); feature: surface water layer (ENVO:00002042); material: "saline water (ENVO:00002010), including plankton (ENVO:xxxxxxxx)" | depth 5 m
GTATTTTTAAATTATTTTTTTTATGAAACTCTTTATATCTAGTTATTGCAGTTTCATTAGCACCACTGCCTTTTGAATATTTCATTTCATATTGATATTTCCCTCTTCCCGGACCATCATCTACAAACTTACCATCTCTTTTAATTTTTTGAATTGCAGCAGCATTGTTTCTAGATTCTATTTCAGCAACGTCATTTGAATGTTCAACTAATGCATCAGCTACAGCTTGTCCTCTAATTTTTTTAATAGCTTCTAAAACTGAACCACCATTGCTCATGGTTAATCTACCACCATAGTAAGCATTTTTTCTACGTTGTAATGCTCCTAAAAACTTACCTTCTTCACTTAAGCCCACTCTAGTTTTTTCAGGTTGAGCATTAGGACCAGCTTCAATATCATAAGGCATACCTGTCACTTTATTTACTCTTTTCTCTGGTTCTTTAGAAGCGTTAGGAACATCAACCTCACCACCTATTCTATATTTAACTCTGCCAGAAGAAGATTCTTTTTGACCTTCTATAATGTCATTTAATTCATCATCTAATTTTTTTGCTAAATCATTAACTTTTGCTTTAGTGCCTTCTCCTCCTACAAAATCATAAACTTGACTATAAGGTAAATTTCTAGTTAAAGCTTGTCCAAAACCTAGTCTGTATTCAATCATATCAAATACATCTCCAAGGAAAGGTCCACTAAAACCTCTAGCTATTGAAGCAGGTATACCTGAACCACCTTTAGTTTTTGCATCATAAGCTCTCATTCCATAACTCATAGGTCCTGCTAATCCAGTTCTTTCAAAAGCATCTACTAATCTTTCACCGTCAGTTTGATTATTCCATCTTTCACCATTGCTTCTTAAGTAGTTTCCTTGTAAGGCTACAGCTGTCATTAATAATGAAGCACTTAAAGTTTTTATGCCTGATTGAATAGGATAGTTTTTCATTTCATTCACCATTCTTTTAAGAACAATATTAGAAAAAGCAGTAGGATAACTAGCAAATTGAAGTAGTAGTTTACCCCCACCAGATGAAAATAATAATGGTTTATTAGCTGCCCCTATTGAGGGGTTAAGAATAATTTCATTAGTAAATCTTCCTGCAGCAGGTAAGTATTGTTCTTTATAGAATTTAGATTGTTGAGCTTTAGTATTATTAAAAACTAATGTATCTTCATCTAAAGAGCTGCGATACCAGTTCATAGCATCAGCTGGTTCAATTCCTAATTCTTTAAGTTGACCCTCCAAGTATTCTTTTCGATTCATGCCTAAATCTCTTATTCGACCACTTGATAACTTTTTAACACCTATCTCATGCTCGTATAATTTTTTAGCATTTTTCCTAATTAAAGTTTTACCTGTTGTAAATGCAGCACCTTGTACAGCTCTAGTCCATTGAGTTAGTAGTGTTGTTTTAAAGAAAGTATTCTGAACATTTCTAGCAAATTTATTAGTAAGAATATCTCCACTTGCAAGTCTATCAAAACCATCTAAGGCAGATTGTTCTAAAGCTAAGTTAGCTTCATAAAGTTCTTGCCAGTATTCGTCATCTATATCTTTAAATCTTTGTTTACCACCAAAACGACCTATAATAGGAGTATTTTCTGGAATGTATGATAATGCTCCTTTAGTTAATTGGTCAAAGTTTTTTATAGTTTCTTTTGTTAAACCTTTTGCTATTTCTTTGAATACTTTTGGAGTGTCTACTAAGTCTACTCTTGAGAGTAATATTAAAGGTTCTGTTACACTAGATAAAGTAGCTAGTGGTAAATGAGCCATTTGTTGACTTAGACGAACATACTCAGACACGTTTCTTCCAAATGACTCAGCACCTCTTGAATATGTACCTGTCAAATCAGAAGGTCTAGCAATACCAGTTGTAAGAGTATGTAAGTTAACTAATCTTTCTAATGCATTTGTAATTTCTCTTTCACTAGCACCGGCTGCTCGTAATTCTAATTTTATTTTATTTAAAAATTTATTTTCAAAATCACCTAAAGTTTTACCAAATAATTTAGTTCTGGCATAAGTTGAAGAAACATTAGTAATATAATCTCCTAAGACTTCTGTTACATCAGTGCTCATAAAAGGTCTTAGCTCATCTTCAGGAATATTATTAAATATTCTGTGTTGTAAAAAAGATTTTCCAGAGCCAACACTAGGAGTAGTTTTAAGCTGAAAAGGAGTGTATTTTAAATCTAACATGTCCTCAATAATTTTATCTGCTTTTAAACTTTGAGCTTCTTTTATTACACTAGACTCACTTGCATCTTTACCTAAATTTCTTCTGGCTGTGTCCATAAAGTCAATACCAAATATATCCATGTCTTTACCTAATGTATCTGCTGGAATACCTACCTCTTCTTTTCCAGCTGCATTAATATATTTAGTTAAATACTTATCAGAAACTTTATTATCAGGATTAGCATATCCGTATTTTATTATTAACTCTTTAAATTCTGGTCTTAATTTTTCAATAGATGAATGCTCATACATTCTTGGAAAATAGTTTTTAACTTCTCTAGAGGAAGTAAATAATCCAATATCTTCTCCTTCTTTAAATGCATCTTTTAAAAGATTTTTAATACCTACTATTTTTTTACCAGTTTTTTTATCAATACCACCAGTAAATCCAAATCTAACATTGTCTGGAATTTCATAGAGATTATTTTTGTAAGTATAAGTGGTTGCTTTCCCTCCAGTTTGAATTAATTCTAATAAAGCAGCATTATCTTTTGCAGTAATTTTTGGATTAAAAAAACCAACTCTTCCTATGATATTAAGTGCAATATCAAGATTTTTACGATAAGTACCATAGTATTTACTGTTTTCTTCATGATAGGTTCGAGGACCAACTTTAGGTTTATTTTTACCTAATAAAGTTCTATCTGAATCATAACGATAAAGTTGTAAAAGGTTTTGTAAAGTCGATGATGCTTTTGCTTTAGTTCTAAATTCTGTGGTTGATTTACCAAAAAATCTACTGATAAAAAAGTCTGCAGTTTCTCCTGCTGTAGCTGATAGACTAGAAAGATTGTAAGAGTTTTCAGTATTGTCTTCTACTATTTTTTGTCGTGAATTTCTTTCTGTAGTTTTTATAATTTTATCTTCATTTAAGTATTTATACTGCTGTTTAAAAAATCTATAACCATCATACATGCCAGTAAGTTTACCAATTCCTCCTCCAGCTACAAGTCCGATACCAGTAGCTAATCCTAGTTCTTTAGCATCTATGTTATTTCTATTTAATAAATCAATGTCAATATCTTGAGTAAAATAATTATGTGCACCATTCCAAGTAGCACCTTCAGCAGCAGTAAAAATAGCAGGTCTTGTTCCGGCTTTAGCAGCTTGTGAAAAAGCATATTTTTTAGCTCCTGCTTTGATAGCTTCTGTGGCTGCTTGTTTAGCAGCTAAAGTAGCTCCTCCAGTCCAAGGAGCAAAAGCTAGAGCTAAAAGAGTAAAAGGGTCGCCTACTGTATCAATAGCTACATCTTTAAACATTTCTAATTTTTCTTTAGCTCCATCTAATTTTGTATTTGCAAATTTAGTTCTTAATCTATTAAAAGCATCTATTTCATCTTTAGTAATGTCATTTGTTTTATAGGCTGTAGTCATAGCTGACCACAAACTATGCTCAGAGTCTCTTAGAGTTTCTGAAATTCTTTCACCTTTTTGGTCTAATACTTTAGCAACAATATCCCAGTCTTTTAAAACTTCTTCATCGTTTTCAAACTCAGCAATACTTTTAAACTCTTGTTTAGCTTGTTTACTTGGAGAAGCGTAAAGACTTGTAAAAGAACTTTTTTCTGGAGTATTAGAAAAGATATTACTCATATCTATTGTTTCTGATTTATTTAAATCAAAGGAGGGAGTTTTGTCTAATTCTTCTTTTTGATTAGAAGTATTAAAGACACTTTTAAAATCTATATCTGTCATTTATATTAAAAAATTTTATTGATTTTAATTATCTATATTTATTATAAATTATATTAAATAATTCCATATCATCTTCACCATTATTAAAATTATTAATATAATTTATATAGTATTTTTCTGCTTCTTCTTTAGAAACAGTGCCTGAAACTAATCTAGTATTTTCAATACCAGCACCATTTTCAATAATTACTCTAGTATTTTCTAAAGCTGAAATAGGTTTTATTAAACTTTTTATTAGATACTTAACTTTTAATTTACTTGTGCCATCGTTCTTTATATCATTTAATAAATCTAATTTACCCTCAATAAAACTTCGATTAGTTGGGTCTGTTGTTTCATTTAATCTAGATTGATAAAAATTTATTTCAGTATTAATTGATTTATCAAAAAAGTCATTCTGAGTTAAACTATTTTTGTCTTGAGCTAATTGCATTTTAGTGTACAAAAAGTCTGTAATACCAAAGCCATCTTTAGGTAGAGGACTTCCTGCAGACAAATCAACTACATTAGCTGGTAAATCAAATACTACTTTACCTTCAGTAGGATTATTAGTATCACTTGGTCTAATGTAAATATTACCGTTTCTTACTAACGCATCTCTAGCTAAAGTATAATAATAATGTTTGTTGCCTTCTTGTCTAGGTCTGCCGGTTTGTTGGTCTATATCTTGAGCTTTTAACTGGTCTGCAATTTTTGGTAAGTAAGATGCCAGAGCAGCTTCCATTGATATGTTTTGAACTTCATAAGAAACTTTACCATCAATTATTCTCTTTTTTCTTATTTCATAATTATCAGTGCTTCGTTCATCTGAAACTTGTGAACCAAATTCATCAAATCTAAAAAATTGTGCAATAGGACCTCTTTGACGAACTTTACCTTTAAAGATATTAAATCCTTCTACTTCAATCCTAGATAAATCATCTTTATCTTCTTGTGATAAAGCACTGACATCTTCACCAATCATTAATTTTATATTACCTAATGTACCTATAACTTCTTGAGTTTGTCTTGCAGCTCTATTTTTATCTGTGTTACTGTCTGCATCTATTACTCTAGTCATTTCTTCAGCAAAAGTTTTACTTTCAGCTTCATAGTTTTTAGTAACTGCTGAAGCAGGAGTTATGTAAGTTTCAACATTACTTTTATTATTTTCGCCTAACATAGGAACTTTAAATAACTCATCCATTCTTTCTTTATAATTTTTAATATCTTCTTTAGCTAAATTTAATAGTCCTTGCAACTTACTTCTTTCACCTGAATTAAAACCTAATTCTTCACCAATGACACCAAAGACTCCTACTCCTTTTTCAGATTCAAAATAGGCATTAGCAGATAGAGCATTTAATAGTTTAGTATTTGCTGCTCTACCTTCGTCAATAGTTTGATTTAGTTCTCCATAATCTCTTATGTTTGACCAGTAATCAGTATACAATTTAGTATAGTTACTAACGACATCATTGTAAGCTTTCACAGTAGCTTCTCTTTTTTCTGGACCTAAAATATTTAAATCTAATGCTGCAAATGCTTTACCTTCGTCAGTGCTAGGCATTACATTTTCAACTACATAATTTTTTACACCTGCATTAAATCCTACAGGATGATTCATAATAGTATTTAATTCTTCATACTTTTTAGCTTGTCTTTCAAGTCTTTTTTCCATATTAAAATTTTTAGCAATAGTTTCAGCTTCTGCTAAATTAATAGCCAACTGTTGCTTTCTTCTTCTTTCTGGTCCAGCAAATAAAAACTCTTCAGTAAAACCTCTAGCAAATAATTCTTTATATTCGTCTCGTCTTCTTTGCCTACGTGTACGTCTTTCTTCTGCTTTTCTTTGGTCTAAGAGATTAGCTCTGCTATCAAATAAACCACTAAAATCTAAATCTTTATTTTCTGCCATAATTATTTCCTATCTAATAAACTTTTTGGTTCTTCCGTATCTTCTTGAGTTGGAGCAAGTAAACTAGGTTCTACTCTTTCTTCTACTTCTTCAACAATTTCACTTGGAATATCTGATTCTTTTACATCCTTTTTACTACTTAACGTAGCAATTTGTTTCATGCTATCCATTTGTAAAAGTTTTTCAGCTAAGTTGTCATCAACCATATCATCTAAATCAGAATCGTCTGTTTCTATTTTATATTCAATATTTGCTTTTTCACCTAAAGCCATTATAAAAAATGCTGTTGATTCAGCAATTAACAAACCTACATCAGGAGTAAATTTACCACTCATAAAACCATTGAATACAAATAGACCTGTTAAATCTGCAACAGATATTCCCGAAGCTAAAGCTTCTAAAACACTTTTAGTTACGTCAGGAGTAGACAGTAAAACGAACATATCATCTTGAGCATCTCTAGGATTAGCAAAATCAGGAGCAGTTTCCCAAGGGTAAGGTTTTTCTGGGTCATTGGTTAATCCTTTCCCCGGAACTTTTTGATAACTAGCTAAATGGTCAGCTATTAATTCTAAATTATCTGCTTCTGTTCTAGGGTCAGCTGTATCATCTAAAGGTATTTTATCCTCAACTTTATTGTTAAAAGGACTAGCAGTATCTAGAAAATCTTCTAAAGTAATATCAGCATCAACCAAGCTTTCTAAAGTTTTAGTAGTTGCTTCACTCAAAGTTGGGGCAACTACTTTTTTTAATTTTTTATTTTCGTTTTCCATAATATTTACGTATATTGTATTGGTGCTACATTAATGCCACTCATTAAAGCTACTTGCGTATTTCTAGCGTAATCTAAAGAGCCATTTCCGTAAGCTAAATTATTCATCATTGTGCCATATATTCCTGATAAGTCAGAACGACTACTTGAACTATATCTATCTACATATTGACCAACATCTACCATCTCTCTAGTGTTACTAGAAAATGAAGTTGCTCGACCACTACCACTACGATATAGTGGGTCTTCTTCTCTATCTCCCATGACAGCATTCATCATTAAACCACCAACAACCATTTTTCCTCCGGCACTGACTGCACTACCTGCCCATTTTCCAATTTTACCCATGACAGTTGTAGGTGCTGCCCCTGCAACAGCAGTAGCAGTAGCACTAGGCATTATAGCTGTACCAACAGAACCTCCACCGAATAAAGCACCACCTGAGAGAGAAGCACCTCCTCCTGCAAAAACTGAAGCACCAGTAGTTCCTGCTAAAGCTGCACCAGCTGTACTAGCAGTAGCACCAAACATTCCCGCAGCTCCTAGTCCGACACCACCAGAACCTAATAGTCCTGCAGTTACTCCTCCAGCTCCAGAAGCTCCAAATAAACCGGCTGTCATCATTTGACCAAACCCACCAGCTCCAGCAAATCCTGTAGTAAAACCACCTCCTAAAGTTGAAAAGAAACTACCTGCAGTTAACCCCCCAGTACCAGCAGCAGCCATAGCAGCAGCCCCAACTCCAGTGGCTATTAGTGCTCCAAGCACAGCTATCCGCACAAACTTGTTCTTTAAAAGTTTTTTACCGAGTTTGACAACTCCCTTAACGACTTTACCAACACCTTTGGCAACTCCCTTAACGACTTTGCCAACACCCTTGGCAACTTTTTTAACAACTTTACCGACACCTTTAACTACTTTTTTAACAGCACCGGTTACTTTCTTAATTGCTTTTTTAATAAACCCGAAAATACACCTCCTATTAAATAAATTTATTAACTGTGTAATCAGTTAAAGTTGAAATTAAAGTTTTCATAATATCAAAATTAGTTTTCATTGCAGCTTTATCAGAATAAGAACCTGATAAAAATTCTGCAGTTAAATTAGCAACTATAGTTTTATCTCTATCTGCAGCATCAAATATATAACTTGCTTGGTCTCTCATGTCTTGCCATAAATTTGCTTGAGCTTGAGCAGTTAAATCAAAATTCATTTTTGCTGCCATTTCAGCTGCACCATTTATAGCTGCAGTATCGGCAGTAGCTATCTGTCTTCTCCATTGAGCATTAGATTGAGCAATAGCTAATTGATTTCTTGCATTAAATTCTACTCTATTATTTTCTATAGCTGCATTAAATTGTTCAATTTGATTTCTAGTACTAGCATTAAATTTTTCTATTTCAGCATTTCTTTGAACTTTTCTTGCTTCTGCAGTATTTAATGAATTAGCATTAAATTGTTTTATTAAATTTAATTGAGTAGCATTAAACTTATCAACATCTGCTGCAAGTCCTGCCATAAACTGATTCATTTGATTCTGACTTGTAGCATTAAATTGTTTAGCAGCATTCTGAGCAGCTTGATTACTTAAAATTGATTGTTGTTGATTTTGAGCAGCTAAAATTGCAGACTGTTGTTTGTTACTTAAATTTGTTAAGTCAGTTTGTAAAAAAGATTTTGCATTATTTATTTTTCTTTCTTGGTCAATAGTTGCTTCAGCAATATTTTGTTGAGACAATAATACTGCATTTTGAATAGTAGCTTGTTGGTCATTACTAGCTTCTGTTAAACTAACTGTTTGAAAGAATTTACTATTAGATAACTCTCTTTGTTGGTCAGCATTAAACTGAGCCATGTTTAAACTAAAAACATTTTCAGCATTTTGTAATGCTGTCTGTTGTCTAAACTGAGCATTTTGTAATGCTATCTGAGCTTCAATTCCTTTTTCTTGAGCTATAGATGATTGAATAGCTCTTGCATTAGATTCAGCAATAGGTAAAGCATTTTGAATAATAGTATTTAGTAATGCATCTCTACCTACAGTAGAAGCTTCTAAACCTCTTTGAGCTAATAATTGGTCAACAGCAGCTACTGCAGGTTTAGCCCAGTTAGGAATTGAACCACTTTCAATACCCTTTAATAAAGAATCCATTTGATTACTTACTAAAGCTTCTTGAGGTAGTCCTTCCACTAAACCTCTTTGTTCATCAGTTAGCTCCATCAATTTAGCTTCAAGAGCTTTAGGGTCATTACCTAGTTGAGAAATAGTTAAGTCATCAACACCTGCTGTTCTTAGTTCTTCTTTTGCTCTGGTGACTCTTCTTAAATCTAAACCTGTAACTTCAGCAGCTTGAGCAACTGCTTCAGGAGACATTTCGGCTACAACTCTTTGTGCTATTGCTCCATCTTTGATATCAACATCAGCTCCTTCGAGAGTAGCTGTTCTCATAATATCAGTATTTTCAACAATAGACTCTGTGCCTACTGTACCTACTTGAGCAGTAGGAGTAACAGCACTAGCTTGAGCAACATCTGTAATAGTTTCTGTTTTAATAGGACTAGGTTGAGCCATAGTTCCTATTGTATCGACAGTTGTTACTTGCTCATCAGGCTGTTGAGTTGCTATATTAGTACCTACTTGTTGAGTTTCACCTGAACTAATTTGACCAGTTCCAGCTGCAACTTGTCCAACTCCACTACCACCAACTTCTTCAATAGTTTTAACATCTGGTCCAGAGACATTAGTGCCTTGACCTGCTGCCTCTTCCTGTAATTTTTGTCTTGTTTTATTTACGTCTTCTGATTTTGCCATTTGTTGTGCCTCTCGATACTGGGGAGTTCCTTTAATTTTAGATTGTGCTTCATTATATTCTGGAGTTCCGGGTACATTTTTAGGGTCTGGTGGTGTATATCCAAAACCGATATTAACTGGTGGTGTATATGTTAATCCAATACCGGGAAGATTTTGTAAATTTTGTAATGGGTCAAAATTTATAAATCCTTCAGATACTCCACCATAAAAAAAATTTTGTCTTGGACCTTCTTTAGAAACTAAGCCACCAGAACGGTAGTCTTGACGAATTGAGCTTATTCCAGCTCTTAAACCTTTTCTCTTTTTCATATATTCTACCTGATTTCAAAGAGTCTGTCAAGTTTTTCATCAAGTTTCTCTAGTCTGTCCATGACATTTTTCATATCATCTTTTAGTTCGTCTTTAGTAACATATTCTCTAGCTATTTCTTCTCTAGTTTTATTTAATAAAATATCTAGTCTTTTAGCTTCACTAGAGTTCTGTCTAATACTATAAAGTATTGGTCCTAGAACTAATGTTATTATTGCGTTCCAAATAATGTATGAAGATAATTCCATATTAGCCCACCTGTTTAGTTTGAATTGTTGGTGTAACTAACTCAGCTATAGTTGCATCAAGATTAGCTTTCATTTCTGTAATTCTATCTTCGCCTATAGCTGTTTCAACCCAACCTTGTACATCACTTACAGTTAAGTCTGCAAAAGCTATAAAGTCTGATAAGTCTGAAGTGTCTAAAGACTGTGTACCATATACTGACGTAGAAATAGGCACATCGTTACCAAAATCGTCTTTTACAGTATTAGCATCATCTTCAGCATTTAATCGCCAATGGACATTAAAGACAGTATCAGCGTTGCCGTCTATTTCTTTAACATCTACAGTGCTTACATTCCATGTGTAGGTTATTGCCATTTTTATTTTCCTTTGAGTTTGTTAATTAATTATTATACTGACTGCCAACTTGACCAAGAGCTTCCATTATCAGAACTGTACCTTGTGTGTATACTACCTGTAATACTTGTTGCTGTCTGAGTTATGTAAGTAGCACTCCCTCCTGTAGCTACTGTTCTTGATATTACATGCCACCAATTTGAACCTCCCGGATTATTGGAAGGTTGGAATCCACTTGTGCCTTCAAATATACCTCTATTATCAGATACATACGCTTCATCAAAATCTGTAAAAGGTATACCTTCTCTATTAACACCACCATTTACTACAGCAACAGCATCACCTGCATTTGAACCACCAGACATGTGAGATGTTGTACCAATAAATACATCGCCATCAGAAGCAATTCGCATTCTTTCTGATTGTCCGGTAGAGAAACCCATAGCATCATTAGCGGAGTCGTAAAAAACACGACCTTGACCTGATTCACTTGCATCATCACTAAATCTTATTTGAGGAAATCCTGAAGAAGAACCAACAACACTTAGAATAGAAGTAGTTACAGATGTTGAGCCAATAGTCAAAGCGTTGCTTGGGCTTGTATTACCAATACCAACATTTCCAGAATTGTCAATTATCATACGTTCAGTACCACCAGTGTCAAAACGTATTTTATCTTCATCAGTGCTTTCTTCTACTTGAATCTTAGTATCACCATCAGCATCTTGAAAAGTTTCTTTTGCGACATTTACATTGTTAAAAATTATAGCTTCTACTTTAGAAGTATTTGGAGGAGCAGTACTAAATGTTAAGGTGCTTCCTGAAATTGAATAAGTATCTTTATGTTGTACAACACCATCAATAGTTACAAAAGTTTGGTTTTCTGAATCAGGAGTTGTACCTAAAGCTAAAGTAGTATCTGAGCCATCACCAGTCATAGTAGCAAGTACTGGAGCAACTCCAACAATACTACTAACTTTAAATTGAAAGACTTCAATAATTCTACTATTAAGAGGAGCTGTTGCAAAAGTTAATGTAGTTCCTGAAACAGAATAAACATTATCAGCTTGATAAACACCATCAATAAATACAATCAAACCATTTTCAGTAGCCATGTTTGTAGTCATTGTGAAAGCTGTTGTCGAGCCATCTCCAGTAAAAGTATCTTTAGCAAAGGAAGAACTACCTCCACCACCACTACCAGCAATAGCACCCCATTCACTTGTATAACCTTCAAAGTTACCAGTTGTAGTGTTATATCTAAATTGTCCTGCTGCTCCACTTGGTCTTTGAGCTGTAGTTCCTACTGGTACATGAATAGCATCTGTATTAGCACCAGCATCTATTGAAACTGCCGGTGAAGTTTTATTAACACCAATTCTGTTATTAGAAGTATCAACTTTTAAAACATTAGTATCTACTGCTAAGTCTCCAGAGAATGTACCTGTTGTACCTGAAACAGCACCTGAGAATGTACCTGTAGTAGCTGTAATTGCTGCAGTAACCAAATTAGCAGCAGCATAGCCAGTCGCAGTTGTATCTACAGTTACGGCAGGTTCTGTTTGCGTATCTGCAAATAATCTAAAAGTATTATCTGTAGAAGCATCATAATATAAACCTGCATATTTAGTTGTGCTTGATTCTACATATTTACCAAAGAATCCAAAGTCAGTTGCGTTTCCTGTATTAGCATTTGTAAGACCTGTAAAGTTATCATCCGATATTATTGCACCTGTTTGTGTAGTTGTACCTGTTACAGTTAAGTTTCCAGAGACTGTCAAGTTATTACCAATAGTTACATTGTTTGGTAAGCCATAAGTAATTGTTCCAGAACTTTCTGCTACTTCTATTTCGTTAGAAGTTCCTGCAAAAGTTATAGTTCCTCCCGGAGCTATTGCAGTTGAATTAGAACCATCTGATACTGTAGCTACATTGCCTACTGCTAAATCAATAGTACCGTCACTATCTTGATATGTTGCAGTAATACCTGTTTCAGTGTTAGAACTAAACATAGCTCCAACTGTATCTTGAACAACTTCTGTTAAATCTATGTTCGCAGTACCATCAAAAGATACACCGTGAATAGTTCGAGCATTTTCTAAAGCTGTGGCAGTAGCTGCATTACCTGTAATGTCACCAGAAGTTAAAGCAAGTGTACCTGCTGTAGCAGGAAGAGTTATAGTATGATTACCACTAAAACTTCCGTGAGCCGGTGCTTGTAATCTTGCGTAATGAGCATTTGAAGACTCACAATAAAAATCTATGTATGATTGTGTA
>CEPJ01098457.1_pt1 | contig 12561 bp, 11 predicted proteins | sample 530561 | NCBI WGS metagenome assembly CEPJ01 (sample SAMEA2620404, study PRJEB7988) | marine metagenome | biome: marine biome (ENVO:00000447); feature: surface water layer (ENVO:00002042); material: "saline water (ENVO:00002010), including plankton (ENVO:xxxxxxxx)" | depth 5 m
AATCATAAGTATATTTATTTCTTTGTCATTTATATTGGATATTTTTGAAAATTTAATTTTTTCTGAAATCTCGTACTCAAATTTTTTAGTACTTTTTCTACAAATTAATTCAACATCAAAATTTTTTTTTAAACATGATAAAATATTATTTAAATCATTATTCGAAGTATAATTTTTTTTTGTAAACCAAATTTTATCATTACTGATTAAATATAGCTTTTTCATTATGTGTTTTTAGTTTATCGTGTAATAAATGTTTTTTTATTTAAATCAGAAAAAAATATAGAAAAATAAATATCTAAAAATTAATCTCATTATTTTAAATATGTTTTTTTTGTTTAATATTATCTTCCAATATTTCTTTATCTCTCAAAGTATCCATACATTGCCAAAAGCCTTTATGCTTATAAGCATGAAGTTGTCCTTTTTTTGATATATTTTCTAATGGCTCTCTTTCTAAATAAGTTTGGTCATTTTTTAAAAATTGAAAAATTTTTTTATTAAAAATCATAAATCCACCATTTATCCACCCCTGATCTAGGTTTGATTTTTCCCTAAAACAATTGACTTTATTTTTTTTTAATCTAATAAATCCAAATCTTGCTGGAGGTCTTACTGCCGATATTGTTCCTATTTTTTTATGTTTTTTATGAAACTTTAAAAGTTTATTTAAATCGATATTTGAAACACCATCACCATAAGTTAAGAAAAAATAATCATCCTTGCCTATTCTTTTTTTTAATCTTTTAAGCCTTCCTCCTGTCATGGTTCTTTTACCTGTATCAACAATTTCTACTCTCCAATTTTTGAATGTATTTTTTTTAAAGTAATTTTTAATTATGTTACCTTTATAGCCAGTGGCTATTATAAATTCATTAAATTCAAATTTGGCAAAGTGTTTCATTATATGAATTAAGATTGGTATTTTGTTAATTAAAATCATTGGTTTAGGAATACTTTTTGTATATTCAGAAATTCTACTTCCCAAACCACCTGCAAGAATTATGACTTTCATATTTTAAAAAAAAACACTTAATTTAATTTATATTTATATCTCAAAATTACCAATGATACTTAAAACGATTATCTTTAACATCTAATCTAACCATTTCTTTCTCATTATGCGGTAAATTTAAACAATTGGCTATAATTGAAAATTGATCGTTACACCCTTTAAATCCATTCCAAATATTTGGTGGAATAGTTATCAAATTATAATTTTTTAAGGATAATAATATTTCTTGATACTCTCCAAATGTACTACTCCCATTTCTTTCATCGAATAAAACAAGTTTTACTTCCCCATATACACAGGCATAATTCAATGTAGCCTCTTTGTGTAGGTGCCATGCTTTTATTTTGCCTTTAAAGATAGTGGAAAAATATATTTCCCCAAATTTATCAAAAACTTTACTATCATTCCTCATCATGTGCATTACAGAGCCTCTATCATCAGAAATGATTTTTAAAGGGGTTATTTTTACTCCTTCGATATTTTTTTCCATAATAATTAATTTTTAATCATTTTTTTAAATGTCCTAAAGGCGAAAAAAAATACTGATAGCCACGCATATGGATAAACTAAATTTTTTAAAAAGTGTTTTCTAAAATTTATGTAATGAAGTCCTGCTTTTTCCCCTTTTATAAGTATCTTGAAAAAAAAATTAAAAAAATTTCTCATAGCATAATTTTTTGTATATATATATTTAAAAAACCCAAGACCTTTTGATCTATAATAATCTAAAGCCTCTGGCAATCTTACTATTTCCACCAAAGGATATAAATCTTTCCATTCTCTTACTCCACTTAAATTAACACTAAGTGCTTTTGAACAAAAATAGGCTTTTGAATTTCCAAATGCCTCACAAAAAACTTTTATAAAAAAAGCTGTATTATCAAAATTAGAGAAAACCCCTTTTTCTTTAATCTTTTTAAGATTACAAACATGAAGATTATTCATCCAAAGCTCTCTTTTAAAACAACACACATAAATTCCAGTTAAGTAATCAAAACATAATTTATGATCAATCAGATCATAAAAATCTAAAATTTTATCTTTTTTTAATGGTGAGTGGGTTTTAAGATTTTTTGGTAAATATTTAATATTGAATTTTTTTGAAAATTTATTCACAAATGAAACATCTAGATAATATGAATTCAACCAAAAAAAATTAATTTTATTATTTCTTTTAATTAATTTTAAAAGATAAATAATTGAGCCATTTGTTACTAAATCATCATCACCTAAAAACCATATAAATTCTCCTTTTGCCATTAATGCTACATTATAAACATTCATAGCAAGTCCCATATTCTTTTTATTTCTGCGATACCTAATTTTTAGTTTTTTTTTAAATGGCTTAATAATTTTATAAGTATCTATTTTAGAGGCATTGTCAGATATACAGACTTCAAAGTCTTTAGATTTTTGTGCACAAATTGATGTAAGACAATTTTTTAAATATTCTGGTCTATTGTATGTAGGAATACATATTGAAAGTAACATAATTAAAAGTTTTTTGACCTAGATAATTTTTTTAAAATTTTATTAATTTTGAATTTTGTATCTTTATTATTTAATTGATTTAAGTCTTTAATACTATCAATAGATCTCCAAAAGCCATCAATATTTTTAAATTTACACTTTTTGTTCTTAATCATTTTAGGGTAAAAACCTAATTCAAAATTTTTATATTTTAGTATTTCTTTTGATAAACTTTTACTTTTAATAATTGCCATTCCTGAGTAAAGATAATTTAAAATTTTACTTCCTTTGTATGATTTAACAACTGAGTCATAAACTATATCTCTTTTAAAACTATTTACTAAACCTTTTTTTATTAAAATAGTTCCATAAGGTAAATTTGCATAGGTACCTAAAAAAGTTATATAGGAATTTTTAAGCTTTACGTGATCACCAAATATTTTTTTTAAATTAAAATCAAATATAGCATCACCATTACAGAGTAAAAAATTATTTGATTTAATAAAATTTATAATTCTAAAAATTCTATAACTTATAGGTGAGTTCTTACCAGTATTAACAATATCAATATTATAATTCTTAAATTGATTTGATTTCTTAATATAATTTATAATTAAACTACCTTTATACCCTATTGGCAAAATAAAATGATTGAACCCGTTTTTTTTTAATGTTTTTAATATGTACCAGATAATTGGTTTATTTTTTACAAGCACTAAAGATTTTGGCATTTTTTTTGACAAATGTCCTAACCTTGTACCTTTTCCTCCACAAAGTATAACAGCAGTATTAATTTTATTTTCGTTTTTACTTAACTTATCTTTCATTAAAGGATATTGGTTGAGCTATATTCGAAAATTTTTTAGAAATAAAATCTATATCTTGCAAAGATAAATTTGTGTGATTAGGTAAATAAATTCCATATTTGTCTACAAATTTTGCGTTATCTAAATTAAAAAATGTTTTGATATTTTTCTTAATAAATGGCTGTTGACCTATGTTACCACAAATTAAAGGTCTGGATTGAATTTTTTTTGATTTTAAATATTTATAAACTTCCAATCTATTTTTAACAAAAGTAGCATAGCCAAAACTAGATAAAATACTTAAATCACTTTTTTGAAACCAAAATGATTTTAAATTAGATTTATATCTTAAAAAGTTTTTTTGTCTTATTTTTGCAATTTGGTGTATTTTTTTAATCTGTTCTATTCCAATACAGGCATTGAAATCAGTAGAACGAATATTAAAGCCAGAATAATAAAAAGTAAAAAATGATTTAAACTCATCAATTTTGAATTTTTTTTCAAGGTTTAATCTAAATTTTTTTTCCATATCTCTTGCCCAACCATGAGATCTTATAGCTAAAGCTAAATTATAAAATTTTCTATCTTTTGTTGATATCATTCCACCTTCAATTGTAGAAATATGGTGTCCATAATAAAATGAATGTGAGGAAGCCAAGCCTAAAGTTCCAAGTTTTTTCTTACCTATTCCGCTTCCTAAACTTTCACAATTATCTTCTATTAATTCAAATTTATATTTTTTTTTTAGATATTCTATTTTTTTATAATTATTAGCGTGACCCAACACATTCACTATCAAAACTAAACCTGGATTAAATTTTTTACATATTTTCTCTAAATCATATGTGCACAATCCCAAGTTATATTTATCACAATCACATAAAATTACTTTATATCCTAACTGTATAAAAGGACTAACTGAAGTAGACCAGGATACCGCTGGTAATACAACGGTTTTATTTTTTAAAAACCTTCCTTCCAACAAAACTTGTGCCATTAGCAAATTTGCAGAAGATCCAGAATTTACAAAAACTGAGTTTTTTGTTCCAAGAAATTTAGAAAATTTATTTTCAAAATTTTTTGTATATACAGATTGATTTAAGTACTTTCTTTTTTTTAAAAATCTCTCCATCACTTTGTAATCATTTGATCCAATAGTATTGTATGCTAAATTATAATTTTTCATAAACCCAATTAATAATATTTAATCAATTTTTGAAAATTTTGGAGTTGTTTGTTTGTGTAGTTAATAATCTCAGTTTTGTTTTTTTTGGAGTAAAAAACTTTAAACCAATCAAAAGTTAATTTTAATGATTTTTCTGGTTTTAAATAAACTCTCCAATTTAATTTTTTCAAAGATTTTTTTGAGTTAAGCGATAAATATTTAGCCTCGTGTTTATTTTTTTTTTTATTTTTTTTAATTATGATTTTTGATTTTGAATTGAATATTTTTTTTCCTAATTGAGCCAACTTTAAAACACTCAAATTAATATTGTTCGGTCCAAAATTCCATGAGCCAACATATTTTTCTCCATTTTTACTGAATAGTTTTTCTGCTAACTTTAAATATCCAAATATTGGCTCCATAACATGTTGCCATGGTCTTGTTGCATTAGGACTTCTAATAATCAAATTCTTTTTTTTAATAAATGCTTCAACACAATCTTTTACAATTCTATCCTCTGTCCAATCACCGCCACCTATACAATTTCCAGATCTTACAGTGGCGATCCTACAATTTTGATTTTTTATAAACGAATTTCTATAACTCTCAGTTATAATCTCACAACATGCTTTGCTAGAGCTATAAATATCATATCCACCTAATTTTGAACTCTCATTAAAATTTATCTTTTTATCTTCATTTAAGTAAACTTTATCTGTAGTCACTACTATTGCTGATTTAATAGATTTATTAGATCTTATGGCTTGAAGAAGATTAAAGGTGCCTATGACATTTGTTTTTAAAGTGTCATCAGGATTTTCATAACTTACTAAAACGCTTGATTGAGCAGCTAGATGAAAAATTACATCCGGCTTTGATCGTTTAATTAATTTATTTAAAGTTGAAAAATTTTGAATATCTTGACGATAATCATTTTCTAAAAATTTTGATAATTTTAAATTATCAAAAAAATTTGGTTTAGAAATAGGATCTAATGCGTAACCCGTAACTTTTGCTCCAAGACTTTTTAAAGTTAAAACCAACCAACTCCCCTTAAAACCTGTGTGACCAGTTATAAAAACTCTTTTATTTTTCCAAAATAATTTTTTCATTAAATTATTGATAATTTTTTAATTTTGTTAATATTTGCAACAATCATATCGCCTTTGGCCATTCCTTTAATTTCAACCTTATTATTTATATGTTTCCTAATAAATTTCAACAAAGTAAGCTTTTTTCCTGATCCAATATTAAATATACCTCCAACTTTTTTTTTGCTTAGTTTAAAAATTATTTCAGCAATTTTTTCTGCATTTGTAAAATCTCTTATTGAATTTCCCGTTCTTAAATTTAATTCTTTATCATTTATATTTTTATTTTTTTTATATTTAGCAATCATAGAAGGATAAAAAAAAGGTATTTTTTGATTTTTGTGAAAAATATTAAATATCCTTCCAATACAAATAGTTATTTTTTTATTTTTATTTTTTAGTAAAAAATTTTCTGCCATTAATTTTGTTTTTCCATAAAATGTTGATGGTAAAGTTTTATCTTTTTCCGTCAAAAGGCTATTTTTTGGTTTATAAACATGTGATGTGCTTGCAAAAAAAAACCAGATTTTTCTATTCTGTTCACTTATAGAATGATAAAGATTTTTAGTCCCATTTAAATTTACATCAATTGATTTTTTTTTATCTTTATCAACTTTATCTAAAGGTACTATAGCCGCCAAATGAATGACAATATTAATATCTTTATTTTTTTTAAGCCATTTTTTAATATCTTTAATATTTCTGATATCTTTTTTATAGCAAGAAATTTTTAATTTTTTTTTTTTAAAAATTTTTATCAAAATTTTACCTAAAAGACCTGAACCTCCAGTAATACCTATTTTCATTTTTATCATTTCAAGTTTTAAAATATTTTATAGTTTTTTTAAGTCCATTTTTTAAACTCACTTTTGGTTTCCAATTAAGTAGTTTAGTTGATTTTGTAATGTTTGGATAAAGTTTATCGATCTCATCTCCTCTAAGTGATATTTTGCCAAATTGAGGTTTCCCCCCTTTTGCTAATCTACAAATATTTAAAATTAATTTTTTGATACTAGTGGGTTTTCCTGAGCCAATATTTATGATTTGACCAATTAGATTTCTTCTTCTTAAAGTTTTAATTATCGCATTTATTAAATCATCTATGTATAAAAAATCCCTCAATTGTTTACCCTTGGAACAATCAAATCTATTATTTTGTATAGAATTTAAAATAGTAATTGGAATTATTCTGTTGGCATCTTGGTTCGGACCATAAATTAAATATAATCTTAAAATAACAGATGGAAAATTATATCTTTTTTTTAAATTTAACAAATATTTTGTACTTAAAAGTTTAGCTGAACCATAAACTGAAGATGTTTTTTGAAATTTTTTATTATTCTCTTTTTGTGGAGATTTTTCTTTACCATATTCAATGCTTGATCCAATTTGGACAAATTTTTTTATTTCTGTGTTTAAAAAATAATTCGCTAAATTTTTACATCCATTATAATGAGTTTTAGTAATCTGGTTACTCTTAGAATGATCAACATATCCCGCTAGATTTACAACGTAATCATAATCTTTTGGTAATTTTCTAAATAAATTTTTTTTTGAAATATCTAATATTATATACTTTACCTTTTTTAATTTTCTCCTAATAGGAGGTAATTTTGTAGAGATACTGTCAACTTTCCAATTTAACTTTAAACATTTTTTAGCTAAATGATAACCAATAAAACCTGTGCCACCCGTGATAAGAATTTTACGTTTTTTCAAAATATTATTTTTTATTCTTTTTTTTAATTTATTTAATATTTTTTATTTTTAAATAGCCTTCTTTTAAAAAGTAAAGTTGATCACATTTATTTGCCACCTTGGTATCATGAGTTATTAATATAATATTTTTTTTACTAAAAACTGAAAACAACCCTTTTATAATTATATTTTTAGTTTCATCGTCAATTGCACTGGTAAACTCATCTAATATTAGAATTTCAGGAAATTTGTAAACAGCTCTAGCAATAGCAATTCTTTGTTTTTCTCCACCAGAAAAATTTAAGCTATCGACTCCAATAATAGTTTCTATACCATTTTTTAAATTATTAATTGTTTTATCTAAATTTGATATTTTGAGTGCTAATTTAAGTCTTTTATAATCAATCATATTTTTTTTTTCATACATTGTAATATTATTGATAATAGATGAATTAAATAAAAAAATATTTTGCGAAACATAAGATATTTTTGAATTCCAATTTTTATCTAAAGTTTTTATATTTCTTCCTTCAAAAAAAACATTTCCTTTTTTGGGACTCAATAGACCGGTAATAATATGTAACAGGGTACTTTTTCCACTACCACTCTTTCCCATAATAGCTATTTTTTTTCCTTTATTAATTTGAAGGTTCAAGATCTTTGAGAAAACTGGTTTATCTTTATTATACTCGAATTCTATTTTGTCTAAATACAAATAAGATTTATTTTTTGAGTTTTTTTGAAAATCATGATTTAATTTTTTACCTTTTCTCGCATTGTTATGAAGATATTTTAATTCTGAAGATAATAAAAGAACACTAGCTTTAAAAATTTTAAGATAGTTTATCGATATTGTAACTGAATTAAAAGCTGGAATAAATCTTACCATTCCGATTACAAATAGTGCCAATAAAGGGAGGATTTGATTATTGAATTCCACCTCTGTATTTAATATAAAAATAACAGAAATAAGACCCAGCATCACAACTACAATTTCTAATATTACTCTTGGTAATTTACTTATTATTGAGAATATATAATGATTATGTTCCAGTTTTTTTACATTGTTTTGAAACATATCGTCTACAAAAATTTCTTTTTTGTAAATCTTAATATCTTGTATTGATCGAAATGTTTCTAAAATAATTTGTGCAATTTTTTTTCTAAAAAATTGATTCTTAAATGCCCTTTTTTTTACAATGGGTTTTACAAATTTTAAATAAAAAAAGATTATTATAGATAAGATAATTGTTATAAATAAAGCTGCTTTAAAATTAGTAAACGAAAAAATTGTGAATATTAAAAGTAACGTAAATACCTCTCTTGTAAAAAGAAATAAATGATTCACATAATTGTAAAAAAACATAACTTCATCATTAATATTTCTTAATATTCCTGCGGGATTATTTCTTAAATGATTGGTGTATGATGAAGTAAGATAAAGATTAAAGATTTTTTTTTCTAAATTTATTTTAATATTTTTAAGAAAAGTATCTTGAAAAATATAAATAAAAATAAGAAAAAAGTTTTTTAAAGTAAAAGATGCTACTAAAAATATTGATGAATAAATAAAAAGATCTTCATTTTTTAGATTAAATTTCAAAAAGTTATCTAGATTTAAATTAAAAAAATTATCAATTATTATTTCTGGATTAAATATTGAACCTACAAAAAAAGGTATTGATGCTAGACATAACAATTCAAAAAAAATTGCTGTAATATTCAATAATATAATTAAATAGAACCTATTGATCTTTTCACCTAAAAGAGTTTTTAAATCAGATAACATTGTATACTTTATAAATTGTCAATTTTTATTTGATAAAGAGATTAAAATTGTGACGATTTTTTGCTAATTCATAATTTATTAAGCTATTTGCTTATTATAAATTATTAAATTTTTCATATAATTTCATTAATTGCTGCTTCGATAAATATTTCTTATTAGAGAACGAGTCATAAGAAAAATTATCTTTTACAATTTTTGCTCCCTTCTTTTTATAAAGTTCACTAAGTTTATGATTTAAAGGATCCAAAATGAGATATTTGTCCTTATAACTTAAGCAATTTCTACTTTCATGAATTGAAATTAATTCTTCATGAAGTTTTTCACCTGGGCGTATGCCAACTACACTAATTTTAGATTTAGGTGCAACTATTTTAGCTACATCTATAATTCTCATAGAGGGTATTTTGGGTACAATTATTTCACCACCAAGACTATTAAATATTGACCAAAGTACAAGATCCACTCCTTCTTCTACTGATAATAAAAATCTTGTCATTGCTAGATCGGTTATTTTTAAAACATTATCTTTCTTTTGTTGACTTAAAAAAGAATGAATCATTGAACCCCTGCTTCCAAATATATTTCCGTACCGCACAACACTAAAAGAAATTTTTTTTCCACCTTTAAAATTATTTGCTGCTATAAAAAGTTTATCTGAGCATAGTTTAGTTGCACCGTATAAATTAACTGGAGAAGATGCTTTATCAGTTGATAATGCAACTACTTTTTGTACATTGTTGTTTAATGCAGCTTCAATAACATTTTGTGCTCCCAATATATTTGTTTTTATTGCCTCTATTGGATTGTATTCTGCAGCAGGCACTTGTTTAAGAGCTGCAGCATGTATAACAATATCTACTTCTTTTAATGCCCAATCTAATCTTTTAAAATCTCTCACATCACCAATAAAAAACCTTAAAAATTTATATTTTTTATCACTGTATTTTTTTGAAAGATTAAATTGTTTAAGCTCATCTCTGCTATAAATAATTAATTTTTTAATTCCTTTATGTTTTTTTATTATTTGATCAATTAAAGATTTACCGAAAGAACCAGTTCCTCCAGTGACTAAAATTGTTTTATTAGATAAATTCATTTTAAAATATTTTTCTCATTTATATATAGTAATTCTAAAATTATAAATACTTATAATTTTAATATGTGTTTTACAAATAAATTGTCATTAAACCTTTCTGTTGAAAATAAATTTTTATTTAATTTTATATAAGGTTGTGAATTAATTGTTCTTTCCCAATTAAGAATAAAATTTTCAAAATTATTTTCTAAAAAAACAGCAAGTTTTTTTTCATTATCAAACCAAAGATTGATTTTTTTTAATTCTTTTATTTTTGACCAAAATTTTTTTTTGAAGTTTACTGATGGGGCTGAGTTTAAAATAATAAAAGGTTTTTTATAATACATAAGTTCATAAAATGCTGTTGAAAAATCGTCAATTATTACTAAATCATAATCTTTAAATATATCTCCTTTATAAGAATTTGAGCTATCTAATATCTCAATTTTCTTACCAAAATTTTTTGACCATATTTTCTTAAACAAATCATCATTTTTATGATTGAAAAATTTTACGCTTAAATTTGAAAATTTTTTGGCAATTAGTTGATTAATTAAACCCAAGTAATGGTTTAAATATATGTGATTATGATTACCTAAATTTTCAATTTCTTCAAAAAATAATTGATGACAAGGGAAAAAAAGAATTTTATTTGTAAACTTTGAGATTTTAAAATCAAAATCTAAAAAATATGGAGAGCCAATTTTTCTTTTTTTATCATTCCAATATAAATTTAAATCACTAAATTTAGTATTTACGTAATTTTCTGGAGCAAAGACTTTATTACCAAATAGTCCTCCGTGTTGTAAGTTAAAAATCTTTTTATTTTTTTTCTTTAAATTTAAAATTGCAAATTTAAAATTATCATTTGCCGCTATATGAATAGCTGTTCCTATTTTAGAAAAATTTTCATATTTTTTTAGATTAGTTTGATAATAAAGACTAAAATTTTCTAAATAAGAGCTGGGTAAAACATTTTTTATAAATTCATTAAAAATAAAGTCAAAATCATCTTCAATCTTAAGAGAAATTCTTGACCTGTAATTTTTATTTTTTTTTGTAAAGATTTTTTTTTTAGAGAATTCTAAAAAATCTATGTTTGCGAATAAGATCCGAAATCTACTTTTAAGAAAAACTTTAAAAGCATTTTTTTTTCCAAAATATCCATCAAAAATAATTGTGGGCTTAAAAAAAAATGTTAAAAAATTATAAAAATAGTAAGTTATATTTTTGATAACAGACTTTTTATTCCTTTTATCAAAATATGAAAGGTTTTTAGGATTTGAATAATTTTCAATTTTTAATTTAAATTTTTTAGCTAATAAATAATTGGCATATTTATTAAATTCAATACCCTCTAATTGATGTATTTTATATACTGAGCAATTTTCAAAAAAAAAATTATGATTATATGCCTCAATAAAAATATTTTTTTTATCTTTTATTTTTTTAAAGGTTTCAAACCTTCTTTTTAGATAAATGATGGATATTAACAAAAAATATTCGATTAAGACTGCCCATTCATCTTTTTTTAATTTTGAATTATTTAATTTATTTAAAATTGGAAATATTTCTGATAAGTATTTTTTTACTTTTCTTTTACAAAAATAAAAATCAACTTTTCTATTATATACTTGATCAATAGATTCTAAAGAAGAGCAGTTATAATTTTTTAACTCACTTTTATTAAATAATCTTTTTAAATACTCATTTTCAAAAACCAAATTAGAATTTTTTTTAAATTTTATGCTGCTGAAATTTGTTATTAAATACTTCTTAATCATAAATATTCTTTGATAATATTTTGTATCTTAGCGGAAGTACTATTTTTCTCATCAAATTCTATAATATAATTTTTTTTTAGATTTAAAGATTTAAAAAAATCTGAATTTGATAATTTAAAAATTTTATCTAGTCTGTTACTAAACTCTTCATAACCACACTTATGATTTAAAGAGCAAATTCCGTTTACAGGAAAATTATAGGCATCATTATCAGTAAAGTTACAAGCTAAGAACTTTTTATTATAAGCTGTAATTTCTCTCAAAATCGTTGATATACCTCCGATAGTTATCTCACTTTGAATTGAACACATATATGATGATAGAGAATTATTATATACGAAGTTTTTTTTTAAAAATATTAATTCTTCTTTTGAGAAGTTCTGTTCATACCACGCTTGTTCAATTTTAAATCCTTGAATGTATTGCCTTGCTCGCTCAGGAAAATTAAAACTTTTTGCCTCTCTTCTTTTTAAAGCCACAGCTAATTTAAGATTTTTTTCTTTTGCATAACGTAACACATATTTCGTTAGGTCTCTAAACCCATTATTAATATTATCTTCATTTATTTCCCATGCACCAATATCTGATAAAATACATAAATCATATTTTTTTTCTAAATTAATTTTTTTTTTTTCTACATCGTGTAAAAAACTGTCAAATCTTAGACT
>CEPJ01024636.1_pt1 | contig 12493 bp, 10 predicted proteins | sample 530561 | NCBI WGS metagenome assembly CEPJ01 (sample SAMEA2620404, study PRJEB7988) | marine metagenome | biome: marine biome (ENVO:00000447); feature: surface water layer (ENVO:00002042); material: "saline water (ENVO:00002010), including plankton (ENVO:xxxxxxxx)" | depth 5 m
AATTGTTATATGTGGCCTAGCTATTAAACTACTCATTTTTAATTTTTGTTTTAGAGGAGAACTGTTTTTTTCGACTAACATTTTATTTACAATATTTGGTTCAATGCTAAGCTTCCTAATAAATTTTAATAATTCAGATGATTGACCTGTAATCTTCTCTAGTTTTTTTAATCGTTCTTTACTAGCCAAACCTATTTTATATCCAATTTTTGTTAATCTCTCATCTGCATTGTCTTGTCTCAACAAAAGTCTATATTCTGCTCTTGATGTAAACATTCTATATGGTTCATCTGTTCCTTTTGTAATCAAATCATCTATAAGAACACCAATATATGCATCTGATCTCTCCAATATAAACGAGTTTTTATTTTCAATATTACAGTGAGCATTGATTCCAGCTATCAAGCCCTGACAAGCTGCTTCTTCATATCCAGTAGTTCCATTTATTTGACCGCTGAAAAAAAGATTCTTAATTATTTTTGTTTCTAGTGTATGCTTTAGTTGTGTAGGTGGAAAATAATCATATTCAATTGCATATCCTGCTCGGAACATTTTTACATTTTCTAAACCTTCAATTTTTCTTAAAGCTTCTATTTGTGTTTTTTCAGGAAGTGATGTTGAGAAACCGTTCAGATATATTTCAATAGTTTTTTTACCTTCTGGCTCAATAAATAGTTGATGTCTATCTTTACTACTAAATCTTTCAATTTTGTCTTCAATGGAGGGGCAGTATCTTGGGCCAAGTCCTTGAATTCGACCATTAAACATGGGTGAATCATGAAAACTTTTTTTAAGAATATTATGTACCTCCTTTGATGTGTATGTTATAAAACATGAGTGTTGTTTATCAATTTTGTCAGTAGTTAAATATGAAAACTTTATATCTTCTTCATCTCCTTTTTGCTCAATAGTTTTGCTATAATCTATTGTTCTTCCGTCTAGTCTTGGAGGAGTTCCAGTTTTCATTCTTCCATGAGTAAATCCTAAATCAATTAATTGTTTAGTTATACCTTCTGCTGCAGGCTCTCCTGAGCGACCTCCTTTGTAATTTTTTTTACCTAAATGAATTAATCCGTTAAGAAAGGTTCCGCTACATAAGATAACAGATTTACTGAATATTTTAGTGCCCATCTCTGTAATAATTCCGCAAATAGTGTTGTTTTCAACTAGCAGCTGATTTACAGTATCTTGCCAAAAGTCAATATTTTTATTTTTTTCAAGAATTTCTCTCCATTCTTTTTCAAAAATTTTTCTATCGCACTGGGCTCTAGGGCTCCACATAGCAGGCCCTTTACTTTTATTTAACATTCTAAATTGAATGGCTGATTTGTCTGTAACAATTCCTGACATTCCTCCTAATGCATCAATTTCTCTAATAATCTGTCCCTTTGCAACACCTCCCATTGCAGGATTGCAAGACATTCTAGCAATTGTCTCAAGGTTTTGTGATACTAATAATACTTTTGACCCTAACGTTGCTGCAGCATGGGCCGCTTCACACCCAGCATGACCACCTCCGATTACAATAACATCATATTTATCTTCTAAAGTCATCATATAAATTTAAATAGAAATCTTCTTTTTCTGTCATTTCTTGTTTTGAAGAATTGGTTTTATCATCATAACCTAACAAATGTAATAAACCATGTACGATTACTCTTTTAATTTCTGTAAAAAAACTAACATTATAACTTTTACCATTTTCTCTAACACGTTCAACGCTAATTAAAATATCACCTGATACTATTCTATTTTCACAGTAATCGAAAGTAATTACATCAGTCAAATAATCATGGTTTAAATATTTAATATTTTTTTCTAATAAATATTTATCATCGCAAAATACACATACAATTTCTCCTAAGATTTTTTTTTCTTGAATAACTACTTGCTCCAACCACTTTGATAAGCCAATAAAGTCAACATCGTCTAATAATTTCTTATTTTGAAAAACAATCATTATTTATCTTTATTTAAATAGTTGAAATATTTAGTAACTCTTTTTTTATAAAAAGGCTTGAGTTTAAGAGGAGTAGTTTCAATAATTTCTTCATAAGCTTTTTTTGATCTTTTAAATTCTAAGTATTTTTCAGTTTCTTGATCAATAGTAAAATCCCATTCAATAGATTCTCGTTGAGTGTCTTCATCTTTTTCTCTTAATGCATCTTCAGATTCAAGCATTTTTGATAAGATCTCTTGTTGTCTCTTTATTGTTTCTAGCGTTATATTATTATTTACAATATCAATTTCATTTTCTTCCATGTTTTTGATGGTTTCGTTTAAATCTTTTATCCCTTCTTCGTTCATTAATTCCATCAAATTTCTTCTTATCTCTTCTTGTTTTTTAGCAAGTTTCATTAACGATTTTGCTTGCCCCTTATTTTTTGGGTCATTTTTTGCCTTCTTCATCTGCTGATTTAATTGTTTTTGAGCATTTTTTAGTTCAGACATAGAAGGCTTATTACAATTCTTAGGTTTATTGCAATTTTTAGGCTTATTGCATTTAGAATTTAAGTCTAAGTCTCTTTGCATTTGCTCAAGAATTTCTGAAAGCAAAAGGGCTAAATTATTGATAGAAGTCATAACAAATTGTTGTTTCTCTGTTCCTCTGGGCACATTTCTTTCCTCGAGATTTTTTGTTGCTATTTTTAAATTTTTATTTATCAAATTAATTTCTTTATTAATCGTAGATTGAATTTCAACAACTCTTTTGCTTAAGGCAAGAAGAGAATCTTGAATAATCTGGCTATCGTCAGATATTTTTTTTTGAAATTTTACAATGTTTACAAATTCCGGACTACTAGTAGAGTTCATATTAACTTCTGCAATAAGGTTTTCTTGATCAAACGAAAGTTTTATTAAATTTTCTAAAACCTGTCTCAACATTTGCATATCTTCCATTGGCTTGTCTTCAGAATTTTGAGATTGCATATTTTCAAGTTGTTGACTAAGACTTTCTAAATCTTCAGCACTTTGTTTTTGAGATTTTTTAGCGGCGTTTTTTTTATTTTTATTTAGAGACTTAATACTTTCATTCATATTTTCTTTTATTTTCTCTTCTAATTTTTGAGTTTTGGGCATTTCGTTTTTTTGCTCTAATTGTGTATTTTTTTCTCGCAAATCTTGAAGGTCTTTAGAAATATCAGACATTTTATTTTTAATTTCTTCTTGCTTTTTTAAGAGGTCATCAATATTTTCTTCGTTTTCTAAACTTTTTTGTTCAGCACTTAGATTTTTAGTTTTTTCAATAATTTCTTCTAATTTTTGTTCAAATTCCAACTGTTTAAACAGCTCTAATTCTCTGTCCAGTTCATCATTAATATTTTCATTTTCGTCTTTAATTTTATTCAAAATATCTTGCATTTTTTCTTTATCCATTTTTTCAAGATTTTCCTGCATCTCTTTAAGCAATCGCTCCATATCTTCATCTAATACCTTTTTCATCAATTCCTCTAGTTTTTTTTGTTTTTCTAGTGTTTTAGAATTGAGTTTTTCTTGTGTTTTAATGTTTTGTGAATTTTGTTTTTGAGTTTTTTGAATTTGATCAGCAAGTTTTTTTTGATTATCCAGAATTTTTTTTGCCAGTTTTTTTTCTTTCCAACCTAATGTTTTGTTTTCTAGCATAAGTTTTTTAAACAAATCAATGTCTTTTTTTATTTCTTCTGCTAATGACATAGATGCACTAATATTATTTTTGGTTTTTTCATTTTGTTCATCTTTTTTAGCAATGAGGTCGCTACTGGTCATTTCACTGTAAGTTAGACTATTACTGGTTGTTTTTTTGTGACCATTAATTTTGTCATTATCCCAAACACTAAAGTTGTACACAACTTTTTGTCCGGGATTAAGATTTAGCTCGTTAAAGTTGTATTCAAAGAAAAAAGCTTCTTCATTTAATTGATTAATTTGAATGAGCTCAGAAGCATATTCTTTTGATGAATCAATTTTATAGTTAAAGGTAAGTTTAGATAATTTGTAATCATCTGATATATTACCATAAAAAAGATGTTTTAGATTTATACTGTCATATAGTTGTTGATATGTAATTTCTGGATATTGATCTTTTATTATTGTTATATAATTTGAAACCGTATCAGATAGGAGATTTTTGTTGTTTAAAATTATTTTGTAGTTTTTATCAGCTAGTACAGTTTGAGTATAACGAAAACTATTATTTTCAATTTTATTTTTAATTAAGGTACTGTCAAATAACATATTTATATTATCACTATTTCGAGTTTTGATATTCCATGATACTTCTGTCCCTTCTGGAACAGTGATGTCTCCTTTGTTTAAAACTTTTTGATTTTTTAATTGAGTATATTCTGGATAATTTAACTCAATTTCCAAATTAATAATCTTAGGCATTTTTTGAACTTGCAGAACAAAAGGACCTTTTTTATACCCCATTGAAGTAAGAAAAAAAGAAACATCACTTTCAACAGATTTAAACTTGTAGCTAAAATTATTGTTTGGCAAAGGGTTTAGTTCAAAACTGCTTTTGTTTATTTCAATAACAACAGATTTTGGCAACTCTCTCCCTTTCGTATTTATAATTAAATTATGATCAGAATATTGTACAGCACTCAGTGAATTGAAGGCATATTCAAATGGAGCTTCTGGTTCAAAAAAAGTATTGTGTTTTATTATTCTATTCGAACTTTCTGTTAAAACATATTCTTTTCCGGAAATATAAAAAAGAAGTATTATTACAATAGGAGCAATAATCCACTTAACTTGCTTTTTGTTTTTTGATATATCTACAGCTTTGTTAAATGAAAATGGTGTAATTAAACTAATTTTTTGTTCAATACTGGCATTTATCAATTCATTTTGATTATTGTTCATTTCACTTAACTCCAAATAGTTTAGCAATTTATCTTCAATTTCAGGAAAATGTTTGCCTATAATTTTAGCTGCTTCTTTATGCGTTAGAACACTACCAATTTGAACTAATTTTAAAATAGGTATAAAGATAAACTTAATAAGAACAGTTGAAAATAAAATAATATAAACCCAAAATAAGGTAGTTCGTACATTTATATCAAATTGATAATAATACTCGATAATTGATAAAAAAATAAAGAAACTTGTTAATATAGATATAAACCAAATACCACCTCTAATCAATTCATTTAAATAGTACTTTCTAGTAAAATGATTTAGTTTAATTAACAAATTATTTTTAGTTTTTTGCATAAACACAAAAATACAATTTAATTACCTATTATTTTAAAATACAATTTATATGATAAATACTATCTTTGTTTTAAATTGTTATTATGTCGAAAGTTAGAGTACGATTTGCACCCAGCCCAACAGGTCCATTACACATAGGAGGTGTAAGGACAGCTCTTTATAATTACCTTTTTGCCAAAAAAAATGGTGGAAAAATGATTCTTCGTATAGAAGATACTGACCAAAAGCGATATGTTGATGGAGCTGAGCAATATATTTTAGATTCTTTAGAGTGGTGTGGTATTCATTTAGACGAATCAATTATTCATGGCGGAAAATATGGGCCTTACAGACAGTCACAAAGAAAAGAAATATACCGTCCTTATGCTGAGCAATTAGTTAACAATGGGTTTGCATATTATGCGTTTGATACAGCAGAAGAATTAACCTTAATGAGGGAAAGAATGAAAAAAGCAGGTGTGACTTCTCCTCAGTATAATTCTGTAACCAGAAGTACCATGAAAAACTCTCTTTCACTTTCTGATGATGAGGTTAAAAAACGACTAAACAATGAAGAGCCGTACGTTATAAGGATTAAGATGCCACGAAATCAAGAGGTGAAGTTATTTGATGTCATTAGGGGCTGGGTAGTTGTCAATACTAATAAAATGGATGATAAAGTTATTTTTAAATCAGATGGAATGCCAACATATCATCTTGCTAATGTTGTGGATGACTACTTAATGAAAATATCTCATGTAATTAGAGGTGAAGAATGGTTGCCATCTGCACCATTACATGTTTTATTATATGAGTACTTAGGTTGGAAGTCGCAGCAACCTCAATTTGCACATTTACCATTGTTGTTAAAACCCGATGGTAATGGAAAATTAAGCAAACGCGATGGAGATAGATTAGGGTTTCCTGTTTTTCCATTAAATTGGAAGAATCCTGAAACAGGGGAGATAAGTTTAGGATATAAAGAAGGAGGGTATTTACCAGAGGCGTTTATCAATATGTTAGCGTTTTTAGGATGGAACCCCGGAACACCACAAGAAATATTTTCGATAGATGATTTATGCGAAACATTTACACTGGATAGAGTAGGTAAATCAGGTGCTAAATTTGATTTTGACAAGACAAAATGGTTCAACCAACAATATTTAAGATCTAAATCAAAACTTGAATTAGCAGAAATGTTGCAGGTAATTTTGAAAAAAAATGATATTAGCGCTGAACTTAATTATGTTGCTAATGTTTGTCAACAATTAAAAGAACGAGCAACATTTATTAAAGATATGTGGAGTGAAGGAAAGTATTATTTTCAGCCTCCCAAATCATATGATGACAAAGTAATTAGAAAAAAATGGGATAATGATATTAAAGATGTTCTGAACGAGCTAAAAATTGAACTAACAGAGCTAGTCGATTTTTCTGCAGAAAACATAGAAACAGTCTTTAAGCTATTTTTAGAAAAGAAAAAAATTAAAATGGGTGTTTTATTGCCAGTATTAAGGGTTTCTTTAACGGGCTTAGCAATGGGACCCTCTTTATTTAATATTGCTGAGCTTATTGGAAAAAAAGAAACATTATTTAGAATAGACACAGCAATAAAAAAGATTACAAAATGACAACAATAACAATTGAAGGGATAAAAGTTTATGCTTACCACGGACACTTAAAAGAAGAAGCGATTTTAGGTGGGCATTTTAATGTTAACGTTTGGGTTGAAGTAAACACTGATATTGTTGAAGAATCAGATGAATTAACAGATACCTTAGATTATGTAAAAGTAATAAGTATAATTAAAGAACAAATGTTAATTCGATCAAATATGATTGAGGTTCCAACTGCAAGAATTGCTAAAAAGATTCTAAAAGAAAAAAACGTTTTAAAAGTAACTGTTGAATTAGAAAAGATTAGCCCTCCGGTTGATGCTGTTTTTAAAAAAATATCAGCAAAAAAAACACTAGCTAAGTCAAATTTTTCATCTACCACTTAACATTAACTTAATAAGTCATCAAGACTACTAATCATTATTTAACAATTATTTAAAATGCATAAAATTAAAAAGTAACTATTTTGTAAAAATTAATTTAATATGCAACAATTTCTTACAATAGAGTTTTTATTTCTTGTAATAGGTTTAATTCTTATTATAATACAAGTCTTAAAAGACAGAAAAGAATATAAGGAACATTTAGTGAATAAGAAAAACTAATCTATTCTTCTATAGCTTTAACAACGTTAATATAACTTGTTTTTTGTGAAATAATTAAGTTTAAATCTTCGATTTGAATTCTTTTTTGTTCCATTGAATCACGATTTCGTAGTGTAATAGAGTTGTCATTTAATGTTTGATGATCAATAGTAACACAAAATGGCGTGCCAATAGCATCTTGTCTACGGTATCTTTTTCCAATAGAATCTTTCTCCTCATACTTACAATTATAAAGTAATTTTAGCTCGCCAAGTATTTCCTTTGCCTTTTCAGGTAAACCATCTTTTTTTGTAAGAGGCAATATTGCAACTTTAACCGGAGCTAAAAAAGCAGGTATTTTTAAAACAACTCTGGTTTCGTTATTATCAAGCTTTTCTTCTTTATAAGAGTGACATAAAACAGCTAAAAACAGTCTGTCTAATCCAATTGATGTTTCAATTACATAAGGAACATAGCTTTCTTGCTCTTCAGCGTCAAAAAAATTAATTTTCTTGCCAGATTTTTCTTGGTGTGCTTTTAAATCAAAGTTAGTTCTTGAATGAATTCCTTCAAGTTCTTTGAAGCCAAAGGGAAAATTAAATTCAATATCAGTAGCAGCATTTGCGTAATGAGCTAGATTTTCATGATCATGAAAACGATAATTTTCTTCTCCCATGCCTAATGATTTATGCCAAAGCATACGACTTTTTTTCCAATAATCATACCAAGCCATTTCCTCTCCAGGTTTTACAAAAAATTGCATTTCCATTTGTTCAAACTCGCGCATTCTAAAAATAAATTGACGTGCAATAATTTCATTTCTAAATGCTTTACCTATCTGCGCAACACCAAACGGTAATTTCAATCTAGTTGTTTTTTGAACATTTAAGTAATTAATAAAAATACCTTGAGCTGTTTCAGGTCTTAAAAATAAGTCAGAAGATGTATCTTGATTTGCTCCAACCTGTGTTTTAAACATCAAGTTAAACTGACGTACGTCTGTCCAATTGCATGTTCCCGATATTGGACATTTTATGTCCAGTTCTTCAATTAAATTTTTAATCGATGGCAAATCATTTTCTTTTAAAAACAAAGTTATTTTCTTTTCTATTTTGTCAATCTTTTGTTGTCTTTCAACAATTCTTTTGTTAGTTGACAAAAACTCTTGACGATTAAAATTATCACCATACTTTTTTTCAGCCTTTAGGCAATCCTTTTCAATTTTATTATTTATTTTTTGAATATAATCTTCTATCAAGTTGTCTGCTCGATATCTTTTTTTCGAATCTTTGTTATCAATTAATGGATCATTAAAAGCATCAACATGCCCAGATGCTTTCCATACAGATGGATGCATAAAAATTGCACTATCAATACCGACAATATTATCATTTAGATTAACCATTGATTTCCACCAATAATCTTTAATATTGTTTTTTAGCTCAGATCCAAAAGGACCATAATCATAAGTTGCAGCAAGACCATCATAAATCTCTGATGATTGAAAAACAAATCCATATTCTTTACAATGTGCTGTAACCTTCTTAAATATATCTTCATTATTAGTCATGTATGCAAAAGTAGTAATTTATTGTAGTTTTGCTTTTATGATTCAATTAGAAGATAAAATAATCTCAACTGATATTTTTAATAAATATTTTTTGTGTGATCTTAAATCATGTAAAGGAGCTTGTTGTGTAGAAGGAGATGCTGGCGCACCCATCACCCAAGAGGAAGAAATAGAACTTAAAAAAATTTTAAATGATGTTAAGCCATACATGACTAAAGAAGGTATAAAAGCTGTTGAAGAAAATGGAGTAGCTGTTTTAGACGCTGAAAACGATTTAACTACTACATTAGTAAATAATAAAGAGTGTGCGTTTTCATTTAAGCATAAAGGAATTGTAAAATGCTCCATTGAAAGAGCATATAATGATGGTAAAATTACATTTCAAAAACCCATCTCATGCCATCTATTTCCAATTAGAACCACAACATACAAAGATTTTGAAGCCATAAACTACGAGCAAATAAAAATATGCACATCTGCATGTGCATGCGGAAGTAAATTAAAGATTCCACTCTATATTTTTTTAAAAGAACCGTTGATAAGGAAGTATGGCAAAGAGTGGTACGATGAATTGGTTAAGGTTGCACGACTTATAAAATAAACTATTTTAAGTATTTTCTATCCACATAAAATGTTCCAAATGGAACTAAAGAGGCAACTAAAATAATCATGCTTACTTTAATAGATGTTTTTTTTATCAAAATAAATCTAATTGCTAACAATATGTAAATAATAAAAAACACCCCATGGGGCATACCCAATAGTTTTACAAATAAATCATTATATAAAAAATACTTTATTGGCACTGCTATAAATAATAGCAACAAGTAAGACACTCCCTCAGCAAAAGCAACAATTCTAAAAAAAGTGTTTTGCACTATTTGAAAGCGTTTTCTCCAGTGATATCTAGGCCAGTTATAAGCAGATGTATATCATGTGTGCCTTCATAAGTGATAACAGATTCTAAATTCATCATATGTCTCATAATTGAATATTCTCCAGTTATACCCATTCCCCCTAAAATTTGTCTTGCATCTCTTGTGATGTTTAAAGCCATCTCAACATTATTTCGCTTACACATTGATATTTGTGCAGATGTTGCTCTGTCTTCGTTTTTTAACTGACCAAGCCTTAATGTAATAAATTGTGCTTTTGTGATTTCTGTTATCATTTCAGCAAGCTTTTTTTGTTGAAGTTGAAAAGCAGCAATTGGTTTCCCAAATTGTATTCTTTCTTTAGAGTATCTTAGTGCAGTATCATAGCAATCCATAGCAGCACCTATCGCACCCCATGCTATACCATATCGAGCAGAATCTAAACAACCTAGAGGTGCTCCAAGACCATCTTTGTTGGGCAGAATGTTTTCTTTTGGAATTTTAACGTTATCAAAAACAAGCTCTCCAGTAGCAGAAGCTCTAAGGCTCCATTTATTATGAGTTTCTGGAGTCGTAAAACCTTCCATACCTCTTTCAACAATCACCCCTTTTATTCTTCCTTCTTCGTTTTTAGCCCAAACAACAGCTATATCAGCAAAGGGGGAGTTTGATATCCACATTTTTGCACCATTTAATATATAATGATCACCGGCATCTTTAATGTTTGTGGTCATACCTCCAGGATTAGATCCATGGTTAGGTTCGGTTAATCCAAAGCAACCAATAAGTTCTCCAGAGGCTAATCTACTAAGGTATTTTTTTCGCTGTTCTTCATTCCCATATTTGTAAATAGGATACATAACAAGAGAAGATTGTACAGATGCAGTTGATCGAATACCACTATCTCCTCTCTCCAATTCTTGCATTATTAAACCATAAGATATTTGATCTAAGCCGGCTCCACCATACTCTTCTGGAATATATGGTCCAAATGCTCCTATCTCTGCAAGGCCTCCTAATATTTGTTTGGGAAAAGTAGCTTGTTGACAGGCCTCTTCAATTATTGGTGATATATCTTTTTTCACCCATTCTCGGGCAGTCTCTCTGATCAGCTTGTGTTCTTCAGAAAGTAATTCATCCATATTAAAATAATCCGGAGCTTGAAATAAATCGTTTGACATATTATAGGTTTTTATTACTATGCAAAAATATATATTTATTAATATATAATTGAATGTTCTTGTATCTTTGTGTTAAAGTAATTAATGGCGATATTAAGAGACATAAAAATTTATCAAGATATATTTGTATTGTTATTTACAACTTCATTTTTTTTATTTGCTATTTTAAGAAGTCAGTATTATAAGTATGCAAAATTATTAGTACTTGGAGTAGTTTCTCAAAGGTATGCAAATCAGTATCTACGTGAAGACAATTTTTTTACCGAAAGAGTTAATTTAATTACTTTTTTAATAATAATCTTAAACCTTACAATATTTGTTTCCAAAATTTTAGAATATAATATAGTCAGTAAAATTTTTTTAACAGCGCTTTCTATTTTAACTTATTACGCCATAAAATTTGTCTTAATCAAATTTATGTCGTTTTCCTTTAAATTAAAGGAAATTAGCAAGCTAATTCTATTCTTTACTTTGATGTTTGATAGGGTATTGGCTATAGTTATGTTTCCTCTACTAATTTGTATATATTTTTTCTTTATTGATGCATATGATTTTTTAGTCTGTATAACATATATATTAATGTTAATATTACTTTTTTTAAAATCAATATGCTTTATAAATCTAGGTTATAACTCATTTGGGATATCAAAATTCTATATATTTTTGTATCTTTGTGTGCTTGAATTTTTTCCAATAATGATATTGGTAAAAACTATATTATTTTAGTAATGAAAAAAGTTAAGACAATTTTAATTTCCCAACCAAAGCCTGAGGGAAAATCTCCTTACGCCGCTTTAGAGAAAAAACATAAATTGAAAATTGATTATCGCCCATTTATTCATTTGGAAGAGCTTTCGGCAATTGAGTTTAAAGAACAAAGAATATCAATTTTAAATCATGATGCTGTAATTTTTACATCCAAGAATTCTATGGATCATTATTTTGGAATGATGGAAAAGCTTAGATTGAGAATTCCTGACTACACTAAATACTTTTGTGTTTCAGAGGCCATAGCTCATTATTTGCAAAATTTTATTGTTTATAGAAAAAGAAAAATATTTACTGGAGAACAGAGCTTAGTTAGCTTGATACCTGTTATGCAAAAACATAAAGAATCTAAGTTTTTGTACCCTTGCTCGGATGCTTTAAAAACACAAAAGAACACTTCTCTTGAAGAAAGTGGTCTTTCAATCACAAAAGCAGCATTATATAAGGTTGCTTGCTCGGATTTATCAGACTTGTCTGACGTAAAATATGATGTTTTAGTTTTCTTTAGTCCAACAGGCATCAAGTCTTTGTTAACAAACTTTCCAAAATTTGAACAAGCAGAAACGAGATTAGCTGTTTTTGGCACTTCAACTATTGAATCCGTAGAAAAAAATAATTTAAGAGTAGATATTGCCGCTCCAACAAAGAAGGCCCCATCAATGTCAATGGCGTTAGACCAATATATTAAAGAGGCAAATAAAAGAAGAAGATAAATACTTTT
>CEPJ01141001.1_pt1 | contig 12418 bp, 13 predicted proteins | sample 530561 | NCBI WGS metagenome assembly CEPJ01 (sample SAMEA2620404, study PRJEB7988) | marine metagenome | biome: marine biome (ENVO:00000447); feature: surface water layer (ENVO:00002042); material: "saline water (ENVO:00002010), including plankton (ENVO:xxxxxxxx)" | depth 5 m
CTTAATGCCAGCCTGGGCGCAGGCCGAGGCAAAATCGGCTTGCTCGGACAAAAAACCATAACCGGGGTGGATGGCGTCACAGCCGTTGGCCAAGGCAGCCGCGATTACACCGTCGATATTGAGATAAGCGCGCGCACCAAATCCTTCCAGCTGCACTGACTCGTCGGCTACCTGTGTATGTAGGCTCGCCGCATCGTCTTGGGAATACACAGCCACGGTGCGCAAACCCAAATCCTGCGCCGCCCGCGCAATACGTATGGCAATTTCTCCCCGATTTGCGATCAATACGCCGCTAAAAGTCATATCCCCTCCTAAACCAACTCTGGTTCAAACTCCGCAGAATTAGCACCCAGCTCGATAGTGCACTTAGTCAACGGGCCCCGTGCTAATTGTGACTTAAAACTGTTGTCAGCCCCTCTGCCGAAAGTTCAATAAGCGGATAGCAGATACGCTCTGGCACCGCCCGTTAGGAACATTTCACCAGCTCGGTTACCGATTAACTCCCGATTTCGCAAGCTGACGGCTCCGGTGCCATCAACCAAGGATCCACCGAGCATAATGATCTCACACATTTCGCTGCTCCCCGCTGGTAAACAATTGAATTTTCGATCTAATTATGTTGCAAAAGACAAGTATCTTCGAGTCTTGAACGAGTGACAGTAGTAAGCAAAAAGGGATGAAGCTCGCCTATTAGTCGGGGAACAGCTCACTCAACTCGGGTTTGTTTGCCCGAATTTCATTGGGGGTCAGGCCGCTAAGCTCGTACGGGAGCACCACCCAACGATCGGTCTCATGAAGGAAATAATCCAACTGCGAATGATCCGACTGCATATGCCTCCATAACGCCGCTATACGAACCTCTTTTGGCATATTGCGTCTCAACCCGACGCGCAATTGGTCGACAACAGCTTGGGTGTGGCGACCGGTTCGATAGACGTCATCAACAATCAAAAGCCGATCACCAGCACTCAATGCCTCAAGCGCATAGCTTTTGCCATGTACCCTAATTCCTTCGAATCGGCGCATAGATTGCTCGTACTGCTCTCGGCCGCTGTAGGAAGTTCGTATCGTAGTGTGTTCTGTGGGAACCCCTAGGTAAGCGAAACATTCCTGAACGACTAGTGCAACGGCGCTGCCACCGCGCCACAGCCCTACGATAAAAGTCGGCTTAAAACCGTCTGCAAAAATCTTTTCGCCTAATCGATAAGAGTCGAGTATATGAGATTGCTCGTCCACAAAAATCTTTTGATCGCGGGAGTCATTCATTCGATTATCGTCACGGGTTTGTCGTATTATTCAATGGAGATCGTTGACCAATAAGTCTTCACTGTCGCAGCCCCACGTTATGACTAACAAGCTCTATCTTGATGCAAATGAGTTGCTTAACGACTCGTTTCTTTTAGCGGACAAAGTATATCAAAGCGGTTTCAGGCCGTCCTTCATTATGGCTTTGTGGCGAGGCGGCGCGCCAATTGGGCTACCTGTGCAAGAGTACTTTGCGGTCAGAGGGATACCGACCGATCACATTTTAGTTCGCACCAGCTCCTATAGCGGTATCGATAACCAATCGCGGGATGTCCGAATTTTTGGTCTGAGCTATCTAGTGAAACGTCTATCCGCCGATGACAGAGTGCTAATCGTAGACGATGTTTATGATACCGGTCGAACAATTCGTACCATCAAGAGAGCTATGAAAGAAAGCCTTAAGCTCAATATGCCCACGGATATCCGCGTTGCCGTTCCCTATTACAAGCCTATCCGCAACGAGACTGATGAGGAACCAGATTACTTTTTGCACGAAACTGACGAATGGCTCGTCTACCCTCACTCTATCGAAGGACTAAGTTCTGAGGAGATCCGAAAAAACAAACCGAAAATCTATGAGGTGCTCGCGCAACATATAACTGACTAGCCAGATACCCGTTTCCCCGTCTTCACTTTTGTCCGGGTATCTCTGTCCGGTATCTATCCCAGTTTTCGAGGACCTCCTCCATAACGACAGAGCCGACACGGTAAACATTCTCTAAGGAGGCACCCAAGCCAGCAAAACCTTGGGTTTCTCTTATAAGATTCTCGGCCGCCGATACCCCTGGTGGCTGCATCGTATAATTGCTTCCACCTCTCAATATTAGCAGGCGGTTTGCATCCACTTTGTTTATCCTGTCCAAATATTGCAGAGCTTGAAATGTACCTGTGTCCTCCATTCCTGAAGTTACATAATCGGCAGCTCCATCCGACCAATATTCCACCCATTTATTTGCCCAATCATTCAAGAGCGCGCCGTGCCAAAAAGTCATAGCGGCGATATGACCTCCACGGAGTACAAAAGGAGGCAATTGTGCATTGGGATGTTCCGTGTACGCGCTGCTCGCCGTGGCGAGTTGAGGCGGGTTGATAAGAGATACGTTTTTAGTGAGGTTGTAAGCCCAATCGCGTAAGTTCGGGTTGGCTTTGAAAACCTCCCCATTCGATTTCGGCCGTTCCGGGTCGAAGGGAAATTTCGTTCCCCTCGCAAAATAGCCAGTAGTCCAATTTTCTGGGATTTCCCGAGCGTCGATTTGATGACTTAGATCGCCATCCACAACGTAGGAGGACCAAGCTACCGACCCTATTGATGCGTTCTCTGGATCGATACCAGCTATGCCAGCTATCATCCAATAGGCACGGGACAGTTCGAACCTCGGGTCTAGACCTAATGCCATAATTGCTGAAGCAGCCTTGGCCGTGCCGATCCCCGTAACCACTCCCAACACCTTGGTCTTCGGGTTATAGAATAAATCGTGATAGGAGTGAGGGAACGGGATTCTTTGATTCAAAGCCTTCCGAGTTTTCCAAAGCTGGAACTCGCCAGCCTGATCGCCCTCATCCGCTCCAATTTCGAACATCGTAACGATGACAAACTTCACGGGTATGGGTTCTTCATTGTCACTGACGCTCCGACCAAGAGCCGTGGAAATTTGGCACGCCATCAAAAAACCTAACCCAAGAAGGACTCGATAATAAAAACTAGGTAGCAACACGGCGAATCTCTTCCTATTTTCTCGATTCCTATTGAGACAACGTCTCGTCACAAAAGTGCGAATTTTGCAGCGAAAACGGCAGCAATAATCCAAAGCGCTAACGGAATGTCTTTCTTTCTTCCCGATACAGCTTTGATCAAAACGAAGCTAATGAACCCCAAACCTATCCCATCAGCAATCGAAAAACTAAATGGCATCATTAAGGCAGTCATAATGGCCGGCGCGGCTTCAGTAAGGTCCCGCCATTCAATCTCCAACAAACTTTGTGCCATCGAGCCAGCTACAAAAAGCAAAGCGGCTGAGGCTGCATAAGCTGGCACACTTTGAGCTAAGGGCGCGAACAATAGGCAAACGAGGAATAGAATCCCCACCGCACAAGCGGTCAAGCCAGTACGCCCCCCACTCTCAACGCCTGCTGCGCTCTCAACAAAGCTAGTGGTCGAAGAAGTACCGAGCAAAGCTCCTACAGCTGTAGCGCTAGAATCCGCCAACAAGGCCCGATCAAGCCGGTGCAACCTGCCGTTTTCATCGACTAAGTTTGCTCGTGTTGCGACCCCAACCAAAGTTCCCGCGGTATCAAAGAGGTCTACTAAGAGCAAAGTGAGAATCACGCTTAACATAGACAAGTCCAATGCTTGCCGTATATCAAGTTGAAAAAAGACTGGCTGGATCGAAGGTGGCGTTGAAGCAAAACCGATAAACTCTGCTTCGCCACTCAGCCAGCCAGTAATTGATGCAGCCGCAATGCCCAAAATTACGGCACCGCGAAAACCTCTTGCAGCCAGTGCCGTGATAACAAAAAAACCTAACAGCCCCATCATTGCTGGAAAGGATGTTAGGTCACCCAGAGTAATGAGCGTTGCCTCACTAGCAGTCACGATGCCCGCGTTCTTTAAAGCAATTAGCGCAAGGAAAAAGCCAATTCCCGCTGCCATACCTAACTTCAAGTTACGCGGAATGGAGTTGATCAGCCAGGCTCTTAAAGGAGAAAGGGAGATCAAAATGAACAAAATCCCCGAAATAAATACGGCACCAAGAGCCGTTTGCCACGGTTGTCCTGAGCCAAGAACTATTGCGTAGGTAAAAAATGCGTTTTGTCCCATTCCTGGTGCGAGCGCGATTGGATAATTCGCAACTAGGCCCATGACAAGGCAACCGAACGCGGCAGCAGCGCAAGAAGCGACAAAGACTGCACCAAAATCCATACCCGCATCCGTAAGAATCAAGGGATTGACCACAGTGATATAAACCATGGCCAAAAACGTCGTCATGCCCGCGTTCAACTCGTGGGAAATCGAGGAACCACGTTCGTCTATTTCGAAAAAATCGTTAATTAAATTGATCATAGTAAGCCTATCTCGTGCCCAAATTTACTGGCTCAGGCTAAGCATCTGAGGCGCCCAAAAGTGCGGCCATATTGCAATTAAATGCCACGTCCAGGCGTTAACCTTAAGACCCTATAAAAGATTTGCGAAAGCAAATTTCCTCGATGTAGAAGTCTGCCTTTCACCTCTCGATTCGTGTTCTAAAACCACACTTAATTTAACGTGGCTCGCATGCATTTCGTCGCCGCCTCAATCACCGTGCGTTCATCCACAGATCGAAATTCACCATTCCTCCAGACGACTCGCCCATTTATCATGGTCATGTCGACACCTGCGCCGATTCCTACTCGCGCCGGTAAGCCCTCCGGCTCAGCAACTGCGCAAGCGTATTCAACTCTGCGTTTGTCTATCGCAAAAAGATCGGCAGCTAGCCCAACGGTCAAACTGCCTAAATCCTCTCGACCCATTACCAAAGCTCCATTTCGCGTGGCCATATGTAAATAATTTTCGGGTCTAGGCGGTGGCAAGTTACGACTTTTCACTACAGAGCACTGACTCAAGTAAGCAAAGCGTGTGGCTTCAGCTAAATTTGAGGCGTCGCTGGAAGCGCTACCGTCAACGCCCAAGCTAACACGGACACCTGCCGCTGCCATCCCCTCGACGTCTGTCACGGCTTCGCCAACGAGCGCCATCGGTATCGGGCAATGACTAACGCCTATACCTAAATCCGCGAGATCATTGATTTCTTCCGTATTTAGATCCCAGCCATGGGCGATCCAGAGTTTTGAATTTGCAAATCCAAGATCGTGCAGCCAGTCTAGCGATCTCATTCCATACCGGTGTTTCACAGCCTGCGACTCACCCTCTCCCAAATGGGTATGCAGTCGCAAGTCGTAAGCTTCCGCAAGCTCTGCGCTTTGAGTGAATGTTGCTGCCGAACAATTTATGGGCTGACAAGGCGCCACCGCAATTTGCACCATGGCGCCAGGCGACGCCTCGTGATAGCAATTCACAAGTCGCTCGACGTCGTCGACGAAGTCTTGGACCGATTCAACCATGGAGTCCGGTACATTTCCGCCGTCCCGCATGCTTAGTGTATTAGCACCCCGCCCCGCGACAAATCTCATGCCGAGCTCTTCCGCCGCCTGTATTTGGGCGTCAACCAAGTATTTTCCCGCATGCTTTGGAAAGCAGTACTGATGATCAAAGGACGTAGTACATCCGTATTTGATCAGCTCTAACATGGCTATCATCGATGTGTGGTAAAAACACGGCTCCGTCAACTTTGCAAAAGCAGGATAAATTGTTGCGATCCAGTCAAGTACATTGCCAGTCCAGCCAAATTCTGATCGATTGCGGAAAAAGGATTGAAAGAAATGATGGTGAGTGTTGATAAGCCCAGGAAAAACTAGCCAATTTGATCCGTCAATTTGTTCCCCGGACTGGCTGGAGATACCATCGGTTGGTGTGATCGAGGCAATGAATTCGTTATCCACGCAAAGATCCACATTCCTCTGAACACCGACCTTAGGATCGCAGCTTACAAGGGTATCTATGTTTTTAATGGTTAACAGAGATCCCTCTCTTCGACTAAACAGCGGCACGACAGTTCCTGTCGATAACTAGGGTTAATAAATCCAGAAAGATATGCTCAGCAAGGGTCACTAGCCTCGCTTCGCGCAACTACTTACTTTGCATAAACTTGCGCTAAGTCTTGAAGTTCCCACGCAACGACATTTTCTATGTCCAGCTCACGATCAAGCAGCTGTAATTCAGACAAATGTTGCAAATGCAGACTCAGACGCTTTCTGTCGAAGTTCCCGAGCGATTCGCCTTTATCCCTAGTTCCGGAAATTAGCTGATATTGTTCCATCGCTTGCTTGGTGAAAGAAGTAAATGCTGGTGTTTGTTGGGGGTTCAGGGTTGCTAGATACGCGTGCACGGCTGTTCCGTCCGATTCCATATAAGTGCGCCAACCCTCCAGCGAGGCGGCCGTGAAGGCTCTTACTACTTCGCGATTATTTTCATAAAAATCTCGGTTGGTGTAGGCGATGCGATACGGATTAAATCCGGAATTAGCCAACGGCAGCAATCGGACATCTATACCCTGCTCTCTCAAGTAATAAGGCTCGCTGGTTAGAAAGCACTGCTGTGCAAACTCCGGATCAGCGATAAATCGAGCCAAAGAATAGTCCAAGGGCACTAGCTGAGGTTTGACTCCTAGCTTTTTGCCCAGATACTGAACATACGCAACGCCTGGGTTAATCATCAAAACCCGCCCATCAAGATCCTCTAACGAGAACACATCGCTCGATTCATGGACCATAATGCACTGCGGATCACGTTGAAAATACGGGAACAATGCGATCAACGGCGCACCGCGCGAAATTGCGGTAAAAACGTTGTCTGAAGTACCAATACCGAACTCTATGCGACCAGTCGCAACCATCTGCGGAATATTTTTGATATTTGCCCCGGGGCGTATTGAAACCTCCAAATCGTTAGCTTGAAACAGAAGGTCAAGTTCAGCCGTGTAAAAACCTGCATGTTCTGGTTGTGGGTACCAGTCTGTCTGTAAAGTCACGCGAGTTTTTTCGTTGCCGTTGGCAACATCTGAGCTCTCCGGCGAGCAGGAGAACATTAGGAAAAGCGAGATTATGGTTATATAACGCATCTTTAATCCAAGAACTCGTACGAGTCGTGCCATTTATGAAGCATTCGCCACGCAAATAAATTAACCAAACCAACAAAAACGAAGCCAATCAAACAAGCCACGAAAGCGGAAGCAAAGAGCGCAGGGATTTTGAATTGAGCACTGAAAATGACGACTAGGAATCCCAGCCCTGCCTCATCGGATGAGCCCATGCCTGCGATAGTATCTCCATACAGAGCACCTATCGGCGTCAGCGCCGCCGCAATCTTAAGACCAGAGGTGAAAAAAGGCAGAGCAGCTGGCAGGCGCAGCCACAACATCGTCTGGCGGCTAGAAGCTCCATACACTTCGAATAATTCAACTAGATCTCTGTCTACCGATCGTAACCCGAGGGTCGTGTTGGCAACGATTGGGAAAAAACAAATCAAGAAGGTGATGGCCACAATACTCATAAGACCTTGGCCCATCCAAAGTATAATGATTGGCGCAACGACGATTACCGGAGTCATCTTTAGCATGATGATGTAAGGATAAAAACCCTTGAACGCCCAGTTGCTGGAAGCCAAAACCAAAGACAATATTAAACCGCCGAGCACCGAGGTAAAAAAGCCAAGCAAGCAAGCGTAGAGCGTTTGAAAGGCCCCTGACATTAGAACTGCGCGTTCTTGGTAACCAGCCATTACGACGCTGTGGGGTGGGGGCATTTGATACTCTGGTATCTGAATGACAATTACCGCGAAATACCAAAGGCCGACGATCAGCATGCCTACGAGCATAGGTAACAGCAACTGACTCCAGTCAAATCGCGGCAAAAGCGGACTCCTTTTTCTGCACGGAGTGAAGGGCAGCCGTCGTTATCCGCACCAGTTCCCCAAATTCGGGCATCTGCCGAGTAGCGGGTGTCCGAGGATATGGCAATGCCACTTCAATCATATCTACTATTCTGCCGGGATTGGCCGCGAGCACCACTATTTTAGACGACAAGAAAACCGCTTCTGATACGGAGTGCGTTACGAACAGCGCCGTCCAGAGATTCTGTTCCCTGAGACGCAGCAATTCCTCGTTCAGAGCGTCACGAGTCATCTCATCTAACGCGCCGAACGGCTCATCTAATAATAAAAGATTCGGGGAGATAGATAGTGCGCGAGCAATTGAAACGCGCATTTTCATACCCCCAGACAACTGTCTTGGGTATAGCGGCCCTATCGACCCAAGCCCCACGCGCCTCAGTAACTCGTCTGTCAACGCCTGACGTTCACTTTTCCCGGCGCCTCTAATTCGAAGAGGAAGCACAACGTTTTCCGCGACGTTGAGCCACGGGAGCAACGTAGCATCTTGAAATACGTAGGCGATGTCTTTTACGCCGTTGGCGTTTCCAAGATAGGTACAGGAGCCTCGAGAGGCTTCCGTTAATCCAGCCGCGATCCGAAGTAGTGTCGATTTGCCAGATCCGCTTGGCCCTATGATGCTAACAAAATCCCCTCGACGAGCTTCTAAAGCTACGCGTTCTAAAACAAGCGTGGAGCCGTAAAGTTTATCTACGTCTCGAAACACTATATGTGGATCATCTGTGTTGTCGTTAATCATCGTTTCGATGACCACATAGCACAGGGTGATATGCCAATTGGCGCGATCTTTTATCTAGCAATAGGCAATAGAGCGCTCCGAAGACCATGCGAACTCATTATTATTACTCCTATCGCTTACATTACACCGCTTTCCACCCGCGTCAATGATGGCTGCCAAACTTAAATCCACATACCGCTGAGCCAAATTTTTAGGGTTGATCTAGCACCCACAAGCAAGGCTTTGCGACAGTGAAAGGTCTAAGCAACGGCGGTACACTCCACCTCCACCTTAAACTCAGGTCTAGTAAACCCGCTGACAATTAGAAGGGTTGAAGCAGGCGGCGGCGTAGCCACGAAACGATCTCTTGCCTTCATGTAGGCGGCAAAGTCTTCTCTTTCCGTAACAAAGGCATTCAACCTCACGATATTGCTGGGAGTCATTTCCGCTTCTTCAAGAACTGCCTTGATCGCCTGAAAGCACAGTAGCGCCTGCTCATAACAAGAGTCGGGAACGGTTCCATGAGAATCTATACCAAGCTGACCGGAAGTGACTAAAAGTCGGTTGGGTTCAACGGTTAGCACACCATGGCTGTAATAACCAAATGGCTGGTGGATAGTGTGTGGATTTATATTGTTAACATGCATGGATAGATGTCCTTTCGACCACAATTACCGGTAACATCGCTCGAGGGACGAGGCCCTCAAAGAGGGTTATGGGAATTTGGAGTATGGAGCAATAATGACAGCGAACCGCGTTATTTTTTGGAACGATCTTTCTACGACCGACTTTGACAATCTCGATCCTAACAAGACTGTCGCTTTAATACCTCTTGGGGCGATAGAGCAACACGGACCACACCTGCCGGTATCTACAGACGCTACGATCGCCGAAGAAATGTGCCGCAGGGCGGCAGAAAAAACGCCGTCAGAATTAAAACTGATCGTCATGCCTACTCAATATGTCGGCAAATCTACCGAGCACCTGCAATTCAAAGGCACCCTAACCCATTCAGCCGAGACTCTCTTGCATAGCTGGATGGAGATCGGTGACAGCGTTGCCCGGGCAGGTCTGAAAAAACTAGTGTTCTTTAACGGGCACGGCGGGCAACCACAAATCATGGAAATCTGCTGTAGAGAGTTACGCATAAAACACGATATGTTTTGTGTGGGCACCAGCGGATGGAGCTTCGGGCCACCCGCAGATAGTCCAGTACCTCAAGACGAGCGCAAGTTCGGCATCCACGCAGGCACCGTCGAAACTTCGATCATGCTTTACCTACGCCCAGATTTAGTAAAAATGGAGCACGCCAAGAATCATCACGGTTTGCTGGCACACGTAGAAGAAAGTTACAAGCACCTTAGAATAATCGGCAGTACCTATGTTGGCTGGCAGGCTCAAGATCTTCACGAAGGCGGATGTTCTGGAGACGCATCAAAGGCAGAACGCTGGATTGGGGAGTTGTATGTGGAGCATATAACGACCGGGCTTTCCGAGCTTCTAGTTGAGATAGCTTCCTATCCTTTGAGCGCAATTAAAAATCGGTCTTAATCGGGGTTTAATTTCACCAGTTTAAAAATCCGACCCACAACCTATCTATCACCGCTGTCCAAGGCGCGATCTGAAATCTTGTCCTTGGGATAGAAAAGAACAGCCGCGACAAGCGCGTAAGCCGCAGTCAACGAAAACGATGCTGCCCACGCTAGTTGTTCGCTATGAATTACCCCCAGGAATGATAAGCAGGCGCCTAGCATGGCATAGATCGCCGCACTCTTGCTGTTGCCGTCGATGATGCTGATGCTTATCCCGGCCCAAATAATAGATGTGATTATGGCTCCACCCCCGAGTGTTTCCAAACCATGATAGAGCACCCCAGCAGCCTCTAGCCGATCCATTCCTACGTCGGTTGCATTTGTCCCTACAGCCGCGAGGGTAGCGTCTACTTGATTTTTAGCCCACGCTGCAAGGTGCGGCACCAGAGCAAGTACAATGGCCGGCGCGTGTTTAGCTGGAGAATGCTGGAATGCTTGGGCGCCGATCAAGAGTCCGATATAAAGCAAAATCGGCAGCAAAGATTCGATGGGTATTATCGATAAGAGCAGAGGTAGCAGTCCGATCCAAGCCAACAGCAAAGTGGTAAAACCGGTCAGTACCGAATAACCGATTCGCCCACCCATGGCCTTCCATCCCGGGTGACCAATATAGACGGCGTTGATGAACGGGTTTCCCATCAAACATCCAACCATAGATACGACGCCGTCCGCCGCCACAACACGTCGTGTGGGATAAGGATCTCCTGCAGCAGCTGCGCTTTCGACATTGTCCGTCGCCTCCACTAAATCATAGATCCCGAACGGAATCGCGGTCACCAGTAAGATGCCGAGAAATTCGAAACCGCCGAAAACATGATTAACTGCAGGGAGCGGCAAATAAAAGCCGAATTCCAGCGTGGCAGCCACCACCCCTTGAATAGACACATTAGAGATGCCCGAGTCCAAAACCACAGCACCCCAGGCGACAACCAAACCGAGCAAAATAGCGACGGCACCTGCAGGTAGGTTGCCAAAATAAGCCGTGCGACCAAACCAGCCTCGCAGGATAATAACAAAACAGAGCAGACCAATAATGGGAGCTGAAAAGATTTCCAGTGCCGGCCGCATTGCAATAAACGTAAGTGAAACTCCGGCCAAAGTGCCCAATAATGCGCCTCGCGGCGTAACCTTGCGAAGAAGAGGAGCGACCGTACTGCCCAGCATCAGCACAATGCTTTGAATAAATACCCAAGCTAAACCGGCCTCCCAGGCTCTTTCTGGGTCCCCCGTTGTCGCTAGAATAGGGCCCATAATGACGAAGACCACCACGAACATATGCACCACACTTATTCCCGAGGGCAGGGCACAAATGTCGGAACGCTTGGTTTGTTTTGCCAGCCGATAAGCAAGCACAGAATAATAACCAGTGCTTAATAACAGCATCAAACCCACAGCAGGAAGTATCCGACCGAATACAAGCTCATCAGGGAGTCCAATGCCGAATCGCAGCAAACCAGTAAGCACGAGCATGTTCACCAACGTGTTAGTACCGAAACCGAAGTAGGCGTTCCAATCACCGGCCTGCCACTTGGGAATATCAGTCAATGGCTGCGATTCCCATTAGCGCCTCATCCACAGCGCCGACAGTGGTGACTTTGCCCAAAAGACCGCCTTGAGCGGAAATCATCTGAAGGCCTACCCTGTGGAAACTTGGAAAATAGGACCCACAGGCGTCCGAAACGACCAAACAAGAAAAGCCTCGGTCCCCCGCTTCGCGAACGGTAGAGTGCACGCACACTTCGGTAGTGACTCCCGCCACAATGAGCGTCTCAACGCCCGCTTCGGCTAGCAACGAGTTCAGTTCCGTAGAGTAGAAGGCCCCTTTACCCGGCTTATCGATAACATCTTCATTTTCCCCAGGCCGAAGCGCATCAATGATTTCGTGTCCAGGCTCCCCGCGCACAAGGAATTTTCCCATCGCTCCTTCGACACCTATCCTATCGGATGAATTTTGTTTCTTGCTGCGCGTAAGGTCGGAGAGATCCGGGGCATGGCCTTCACGAGTATAAATGACTCGCAACCTTGCTCTTCGGGCACTAGCGAGTAAGCGCTCGCAGCCCTCTACAGCCTGCTGTAACTGACGCACATCGTTACCAAGTGCATCCCCAAAACCGCCGCGTTCAAGGAAATCTCGTTGCATATCAATGAGCAGCAGAGCAGTCGTCGTCAATTTGATTTGGTAATCGGCGGGGCTACATTTTACTGTCAGAAGGTCATTCGTAGAACTCATACTTCCTCCAGCCAGTACTCATCGACCTCACG